>Ga0209167_10000017_pt1 | contig 252115 bp, 246 predicted proteins | sample Coa_R1_9_FD_187154 | JGI IMG/M metagenome (GOLD analysis project Ga0209167, IMG submission 187154) | Surface soil microbial communities from Centralia Pennsylvania, which are recovering from an underground coalmine fire - Coalmine... | ecosystem: Environmental > Terrestrial > Soil >...
CGGGTGACAACGTGTCGCTGGAGATCGAGCTGATCACGCCCATTGCCATGGAAAAGGGGTTGCGGTTCGCGATCCGCGAAGGCGGCCACACGGTGGGCGCCGGAACCGTCACCGAAGTGCTGAAGTAGACAGCTATGGAGCTCGTTCTTCGAGGTTATCCATCGTCGCTGCGCTTTGCTGAGTGGCAGCAGGCGAATTCTTTGCCTGCCGACAAGCTGCCGCACTTGAATGAGGGTCAGAAGGCGCGGGCTCGAGACCTGCGCATTTCTGAGCGCGGATACGCGATTTCGTTGAAAGCGGCTGAGCTTGCCCGGCAGCGCGCCGACGCCAAGATGGATCGGGTGGCGCGCGTGATCGCGGAGGCAGTCAGACAGAGGGATCCGGAAGCAGAGGTCACTGCGGTGGTCTGGGATTTCCGGGCGCGAGAATTCAAGTTCTTGAGGCGGGTGAATGGCAAGGAGTACGCCGAGTCAGTGCCCACCCAGATCCTGGATGACGTGATTCTGGAGAAAGAAGGGGCAGGGGACCGCCTCCGGAAGGAACTCGATTACCGGCTTGGCGGGTGGGCTGGCAGTGCCGCTTGAGAATCGAAGCGTTGTCGTTTACCTCAGCCAGGGCGGCTTTTTGCAGTTGAACGACCTCGTGGGTTTGGAAGCTGAGGGGCAAGGGTTCGCAGCGTTTGTGAGTGAAGTCGACGGGTTCGGCGTCTGGCTGGCAATCGCTGGACGCGTGGGAGAAAGACTGTTGATTGTGCCATGGCATTTCATTCGCGCTATCGAGGTGAGCCGGAACGTGGCGACCTCTCTGAAGTGCGGCGGACCATTGGTTTTCAACGGTGATTTCGCGTAGAGAAGGGATTGGGGATGCTGCACCAGAAAATCAGAATTCGATTGAAGGCTTACGACCACCGGATCCTTGACCAGTCGGCGACCGAAATTGTCTCGACGGCGAAGCGTACCGGCGCGCAGGTGGCGGGGCCGATTCCCTTGCCCACGACGAAAAACAAATACACCGTGCTGCGCTCGCCGCATACGGACAAGAAGTCGCGCGAGCAGTTTGAGATTCGCACTCACAAGCGCTTGATCGACATCCTCGAGCCGACGACGAAGACGGTGGAAGATTTGACCAAGCTGGATCTGCCGTCGGGCGTCGATATCGAGATCAAGGCATTTGGCAAGGAACATACGAAGTAGCGCTGAGTAACGGGATATGGTCAACGCGATACTGGGCAAGAAAGTCGGCATGACGCAGATTTTTCGCGAGAACGGTGACGCGGTTCCCGCGACCGTGCTCAAGGCCGGGCCGTGCGTCGTCATCCAGCGGAAGACCGTGGCCAAAGACGGCTACGACGCGGCGCAACTGGGACTGGTGGAATTTCCCGCGCCCAAGCGGCTGACGCGCGCCGCCGAGGGCCACTTCAAGCATGCCGGCGCGAACCCGTCGCGCTTCCTGCGTGAAGTGAGGTTGAGTGCGGGTGACGAAGCCAAGGTCGGCGACAAAGTGCTGGTCGACCAGTTTGCGGTGGACGAAACCGTCGACGTGATCGGCGTCTCCAAGGGCCGCGGCTTTGCGGGCTTCCACAAGCGGCACCACTTCGGCGGTGGTGGCGGGGCGCACGGTTCGATGTTCCATCGCGCCCCGGGCTCGATTGGCGCGTCGGCGTTTCCTTCACGCGTGCTGAAGGGGATGCGTTCCGCCGGACACATGGGCGTCGACCAGGTCACGGTGCGCAACCTGCGCGTGGTGCAAGTGGTGCCGGACGACCATACGCTGGTGGTTCAGGGTGCGGTGCCGGGTCCGGAGGGTGGATACGTCGTGGTGCGCAAGGCGCGAGCGCCACACAAGAAGGCGGCGCCGAAGCCGGAAGCTGCGAGCGGCAAGAAGAAGTAGCGCGCGGAGCGAGTCGCCAAGGAATAGTTTACCGAAATCGAACGTTAACGGCGGACAAAGACGTGGCAAAAGTTGAAGTCAGAAATCTCGAAGGCCAGACGGTGAAGGAACTCGACCTTGCCGACGAGGTGTTTGCGGCGCCACCCAATCAGAGTCTGCTCTGGGAGGCGACAAAGTCGTATCTCGCGAGCCAGCGGCGCGGCACGCACTCGACCAAGAGCCGGGACGCGGTCTCCGGGGGCGGCAAGAAGCCGTGGCGGCAGAAGGGGACAGGGCGAGCACGCGTGGGCAGCATTCGCAGTTCGCTGTGGCGGCATGGCTCGATTGCCCATGGGCCGAAGCCGCGTGACTACGCTTACGAGATTCCGCGGCAGATGCTGCGCGGAGCGCTGCGCTCGGCCTTGGCCGTCAAGTTTCAGGAGCAGAAGCTGACGGTGGTTGACCAGTTCAACCTGGGTGAGGCCAAGACGAAAGCGTTTGCCGGGGCGCTGCGCAAGCTGGGTGTCGAGAAGTCGGTGCTGGTGGTGAGCGATGCCGCCAATCGCAACCTCGAGCTCTCCTCGCGCAACGTCGAGGGTTGCGACCTGGTGCGGCATCACAAGGTGCACCCCTATGAAGTATTGAGCCACGACCGTCTGCTGATTTCCGAAGGCGCGCTGACGCGCCTGGCCGAGGCGTTGCGATGAACAAGAATCCTTACCAGATTCTCGAGAAGCCGCTCATCACCGAGAAAGGCTTGGACGTCAAGGAGCGCAACCGGACGCTGGTGTTTCGTGTGGCGCCCCACGCCAACAAGGCGGAAATTCGCGCTGCGGTGAAGGCGGTCTTCAAGGTTGAAGTCGAGTCGATCCACACGGCGGTGTTCAAAGGCAAGACACGCCGTCGCGGCCAGACGTTTGGGTCGCGCCCGGACTGGAAGAAGGCTTACATCAAGTTGAAGGCCGGGCAGAAGATGCCGGAGTACGCGGAGAACGTCTAGCACAGCGGCCGGCGGGAAGAAACGAACTATGGGTATCAAGACGTATCGACCCTATACGGAGACGCGGCGGTTTCAGACCGGGCTGACGTTCGACGAAATTACGACGGCTCAGCCTCACAAGCCGCTGCTCGAGCCCAAGAGCCGTATCTCGGGCCGCAATAACCTGGGCCGGTTGACGATCCGGCACCGCGGCGGCGGACACAAGCGCCATTACCGAGTGATCGATTTCAAACGCGACAAAATCGGCATTCCGGCGCGGGTTGCGACAGTTGAGTATGATCCCAACCGCTCGGCATTCATCTCGCTGCTCGACTACGTGGATGGCGAGAAGCGCTACATCCTGCACCCCACCGGCTTGAAGGTGGGCGATAAAGTGGTAGCGGGCCCCGAGGCGGACATCGTGGTCGGAAACGCGCTGCCTCTGAAGAATATCCCGACCGGGACGCTGGTTCATAACATCGAGATGCGGCCGGGAAAGGGCGGACAGCTCGTGCGGAGCGCGGGCGGTGCAGCCCAGTTGCTTTCGAAGGAAGGTGAATACGCGCAGGTGCGCTTGCCCTCGGGCGAAGTGCGGCTGATTCATACTGACTGCATGGCCTCGATTGGCCAGGTCGGAAACCTCGACCACGAGAATATTACGATCGGCAAAGCGGGCCGCAAGCGTTGGATGGGCATTCGTCCGACGGTGCGTGGCGTGGCCATGAATCCGGTCGACCATCCGCTGGGCGGCGGCGAAGGGAAGACTTCCGGTGGACGGCATCCGGTCACCCCATGGGGACAGCCGACGCGGGGTTACAAGACGCGCAACAACAAGCAGACGGACCGGTTTATCGTCAAGCGGCGCGAGCGGAAGTAACGGGAGGAGCATTTGGGAAGGTCGGTCAAGAAAGGTCCATTCGTCGACGGCCACCTGATGAAGAAGGTCGAGCTGCTCAACCGGCGGTTCGAGAAGAAGGTGGTCAAGACGTGGTCGAGGCGGTCGACGATCGTTCCGGAGATGGTCGGGCATACGATTGCCGTGCACAACGGCAGGAAGTTCATCCCGGTGTACATCACGGAGAACATGGTGGGGCACAAGCTGGGTGAGTTCTCGCCCACCCGGAGTTTCAAGGGGCACAGCGTGAAGATCGCGGCCGAACGGGCCGCGGCCGCGGCGGCACCTCCTCCGGGCGCTGGCGCACCGGGAGGTCCGGGAGCCCCCGCCGCACCCAAACCGGCTGCGCCTCCAGCCGGAGGCAGTGCGCCCAGCTAGGACGGACTGAGGAATCGAAGCTTCGGGGGAACAGAGAGACGAATCGATGCAAGCGCGAGCAACCGCCAAGTACATTCGGGTTTCGCCGCAAAAGGCGCGCCTGGTTGTGGATTTGATCCGCGGCAAGAACGCCGGGGAAGCGTTGAACGTCCTGCGCTTCACCAAGAAGCGGGCTACCGGCCAGATCGAGAAAGTGCTGTTGTCGGCGATTGCCAATGCCGAGCAGAAGTCGGAAACGGTGGACGTCGACCGGCTGGTGGTGCGCGAAGCCTACGTGAACGAGGGATCGCGCATGAAGCGCATTCGTCCGGCGCCCATGGGACGCGCTTACCGCTATCAGCGCCGCATCAGCCACATCACCATTGTGGTGGAAGAAGGCAAGCGGTCTTAGAGCGGCAGCAAGACCAAGGAGGTTGAAGGTGGGCCAGAAGGTTCATCCTTACGGATTTCGCCTGGGATACAACAAGACCTGGAAGTCGCGCTGGTTCGCGAAGAAGGATTACTCGAACCTGCTGCATGAGGATCTGAGGCTCAAGCGCTATCTGAAGCAGGAGCTGCGGAGCGCGGGCGTGGCCTCGGTCGAGGTCGAACGCCCCGGCAACAAGCTGAAGATCACCATCTGGACGGCGCGGCCGGGGATCATCATCGGACGCAAGGGCGCGGAGATTGACCGCCTGCGCCAGGACATCCAGAAGAAGACGGGACGCGAGGTGCTGCCCATCAACATTCAGGAGGTACACCGGCCCGAACTGAACGCGCAACTGGTGGCGGAGTCGATTGCGCTACAACTCGAGAAGCGCGTCGCCTTCCGGCGCGCCATGCGCAAGGCGGTGGACTCGGCGCTGCGCTTCGGTTGCAAAGGAATCAAGGTACGCTGTGGCGGGCGGCTGAACGGCGCTGAAATCGCCCGCAGTGAGTGGTACCTCCAGGGACGCTTGCCGTTGCACACGCTGCGCGCCGACATCGACTTCGGGTTGGCGGAGGCCCGGACCACCTACGGCGTGATTGGCGTGAAGTGCTGGATCTACAATGGCGAGATTCTGGAGCAGAAGCGCCGGCCGGAGAAGGTTGGGGAGACGGTGGCGGCGGCGCCGGCAGCGTAGAGGGCACGGATCGAGAGCTAAGTTATGTTGATGCCGAGCAAAGTGAAATATCGCAAGCAGCAGCGCGGACGGCGCCGCGGCAAGGCATGGCGCGGCTCCGACCTCTCCTTCGGAGACTTCGGACTCAAGGTGCTCGAGCCGGGCTGGATTACCGACCGGCAAATCGAAGCCAGCCGCATCGCCATCACCCGCTTTATCAAGCGGGGCGGCAAGCTGTGGATCCGCATCTTCCCGGACAAGCCGGTGACCAAGAAGCCCGCCGAAACGCGCATGGGCAAGGGCAAAGGCGCGCCGGAGTTCTGGGTGGCGGTGGTCAAGCCGGGCAGGATTCTGTTTGAGATGGAAGGAGTGCCGGAAGCGGACGCGCGAGAGGCCATGCGCCTCGCCAGTCACAAGCTGCCCTTGCCGACGCAGTTTGTGGCGCGCTCCAAGGCCGCCTAAGGTGGAGAACGAATGAAGAGACGAGCCGAACATGTGAAGGATTTGAAAGAAGAGGCGCGCGGCTGGACGGCGGAGGAAGCGCGGCTGAAAGAGCGCGAGCTGCTCGATCAGCTCTTCCGCCTCAAGTTCCAGTTCTCGAGCGGGCAGACGGACGTACTGCGCAAGATTCGCGAGTTGCGGCACGACATCGCGCGAGTGAAGACGATCCTGCGCGAGCGCAGCTTGAAGCCGGAGGCCGCGAAGCAGACTTAGGCCCGCGTGAGGGCCATTGAGGGAAGGCGAATGGGTTCAGAACAAACAACCGCCCCGAGCGCACCGGCGCAGCGTCGCGGCCGGAGGCAGGAGAAAGTCGGCGTAGTGACCAGCAGCAAGATGCAGAAGAGCGTGGTGGTCACCGTCGATCGTCAGATCATCCACCGGCTCTACAAGCGCGTGGTGCGGCGCTCGTCGAAGTTTCTGGCGCACGACGAGAAGGGCGAATGCCGGGTCGGCGACCGGGTGCGCATCCAGGAAACGCGGCCCATGAGCCGGCGCAAGCGCTGGCGGGTGGTGGAAGTGATTGCCAAAGCGCAGCAGTTTGCGCCTTTGCCGGAGAGTGTCCAATGATTGGAATGCGAACCATTCTGCACGTTGCTGACAACTCCGGGGCGCGCCGGCTGGCCTGTATTCTGCCGCTCGGAGGCGACGTGGGACTCCAGGCGGGCCTGGGCGATGTGGTGACCGCGGCGGTCAAGGAGGCGGCGCCCGACAGCGCGGTGGCCAAGGGTAAAGTGGTGAAATGTGTGATCGTGCGCATGCGCAAGGAGCAGCGGCGACGCGACGGCAGCTATATCCGCTTCGACGAGAACGCCGCGGTGCTGATCAATGACGCGGGTGAGCCGGTTGGCACGCGCGTCTTCGGGCCGGTAGCGCGTGAGCTGCGCGAGAAGAAATTCTTGAAGATCGTCTCGCTCGCTCCTGAGGTGATTTAATGGGCGCCGTTTTGGGGATTCACAAGAACGATCAGGTGCAGGTGCTCGCCGGACGCGACAAAGGCAAGACGGGACGCGTCCTCGAGGTCGAGCCCGCGAAGCACCGGCTCTACGTCGAGCACGTCAACATGATCAAGCGCCACACCCGCCCCAATCCGGCCAAGCAGATCCGCGGGGGAATCCTCGAGAAGGAAGGGCCGATTCACATCTCGAACGTGGCGCTGGTTTGCAGCGATTGTGGTCCGACGCGCATCCAGCGCCGCGAGAAAGAGCGAGGCCAGAAGGTACGCGTCTGCGCCAAGTGCGGCAAGACGCTCGACACGTAAGGATCATCGACGATGACACCGCTCACCAAGCAACGATATCAGACGGAAGTGGTTCCGGCCCTGACCAAGGAGTTCAAATACCGGAACGTGATGGCCGTCCCGCGTCTGAAGAAGATTGTGATCAACATGGGTCTGGGTGAAGCGATCCAGAACGCCAAGCTGCTCGACACGGCAACCAGGGAACTGGGGCAGATTACCGGGCAGAAGCCGGTCATCACGCGGGCGCGAAAGTCGATTGCCAATTTCAAGCTGCGCAAGAATATGCCCATCGGGGCGATGGTCACCCTGCGTGGCGACCGCATGTACGAGTTTTTCGACCGCTTGACGAACGTCGCCCTGCCGCGGGTACGCGACTTTCGCGGCCTCTCGATGCGGGCTTTTGACGGGCGTGGCAGCTATACCCTGGGGCTTCGCGACCAGTTGGTGTTCCCGGAGATCGAGTACTCGAAAGTCGACAAAGTGAAAGGCATGAATATCTCGATTGTCACCAGCGCCCGCTCGGACGCGGAAGCCCTGGCGCTGCTCAAACACCTCGGGATGCCTTTCCGGCAGGAGACGCCGCGCCGGCCGGCGGCCGCGGCGGAAGAGAAATCAGTACCGGCGGCTTCGACGGCAATCGAAGCAGCAACACCCGAGGGGAAGACAGGAGAATAAAGCGTGGCGCGTACTTCGCAGATGGCCAAGCTCGTGAGGAAACCCAAGTTCAAGATCCGCCACCGGAATCGCTGCCGGATTTGTGGACGCCCGCGCGGCTACCTGGGCAAGTTTCAGATGTGCCGGCTCTGCTTCCGGCAATTGGCGCTCCGGGGCGACATCCCGGGCGTCACGAAGTCGAGCTGGTAACGGCTTTTTTCAGGAGACCGGATTCTTATGGCAATGACGGACCCCGTCGCGGACATGCTGGCGCGAATTCGCAACGGCCTTACGGCGCGGCACTCCCGGGTGGAAATGCCTGCCTCCAAGCTGAAGGTAGAGATTGCGCGTATCCTCAAGGAAGAGGGATACATCAACAACTACAAGGTTTCCGAAGAGGGCAAGAAGAAGACGCTGCGCGTTGTCTTGCGCTACGGCGCGGACGGCGAGAGCGTTATCTCGAGCCTGGAGCGGGTCTCGAAGCCGGGACGCCGGGTCTACGCGAGTACGAGCCACATTCCAAGGGTGCTCGGCGGCTTGGGCGTCAGCATTCTGACCACGCCGCGCGGCGTGATGACCGGCAAGAGCGCTCGCAAGACGGGCGTGGGTGGCGAGGTGCTTTGTAGCGTTTCCTAGAACGGGTGCTTTATGTCGCGAATCGGCAACAAACTGATTGTGGTTCCCTCCGGCGTGACGGTGGATCTCCAGGGAGCGGCGGCGGTGGTGAAAGGGCCTAAGGGCACGCTGCGTGTCGCGCTGCCGGCGGGGATTACGCTCGAAAGAAAAGACGGGAGCCTGCTGACCCAGCGTGCCGACGGGGGACAGGCGGCGGCGCACGGTCTGGCGCGGAGTCTGGTGGCCAACGCGGTGCGCGGCGTGAGCCAGGGCTTTGAGAAACACTTGGACATCGTCGGCATCGGCTACCGTGCCGAAGTCAAGGGGAAGACGCTGGCGCTGACGCTCGGGTATTCGCACATCGTGGAGTATCCGATCCCCGAGGGTTTGTCGATTACCGCCGAAAAACAGACCCACTTGGTGGTGAGCGGCGCCGACCGCCAGCAGGTTGGACAGGCCGCGGCAGAGATTCGTGGTTTGCGTCCGCCCGACCCGTACAAGAATAAGGGTATCCGGTACACCGGTGAGCGTCTGAAGAAGAAGGTCGGGAAGGCCGCGGCCGGTGCAACCAGTGCGGCCAAAGCGTAAGCGGCTGCCGGCGCTTGCCTTCGGCTCGGCGGCCGGACCCGTGGTCGTTCCAGGGAGAGAGTGATGTTGAGGCTGGTTTCAAGAGACACGACGCGCCGTCGAGTCCACGAGCGTATCCGGCAGCGCGTACAGGGTCGCACCCAAGCACCGCGCCTGAACGTTTTCCGGTCGTCGCGTCATATCTACGCGCAGCTCGTGGACGACGGCCGCGGCCACACGCTGGTGGCGGCCTCCTCGCGCGACGCGGAAGTGCGGAAGACGCTCAAGAGTGGCGGAAATCTCGCGGCGGCGAAGACGGTGGGCCAGATTTTGGCGCAGCGCGCCAAGGAGCAGGGAATCTCGCGCGCCGTGTTCGATCGCGGCGGCTATGAGTATCACGGCCGCGTGAAGGCGTTGGCCGACGCAGCCCGTGAAGGTGGATTGAAGTTCTAGGAACGCGAGCAGGGAGGTTGAGTGGCAGTTCGCATTGATGCAAGCACGCTGCAGTTGAAGGACCAGGTGGTCTCGATCAACCGCGTCACCAAGGTGGTGAAAGGCGGCAAGAACCTGAGCTTCTCGGCGCTGGTCGTGGTCGGCGACGGCGGCGGACACGTAGGCTACGGCTCGGGCAAGGCGCGGGAAGTTCCCATGGCGATTCGCAAGGGAATCGAAGCCGCGAAGAAGGGTCTGGTGAAGGTGAACATCACCACGACCTCCATCCCGCACACGGTGCTCGGCCGCTATGGCGCCGGGCGGGTGCTGCTCAAGCCGGCGCCCGCCGGGACGGGCGTGATCGCGGGTGGGGCGGTTCGAGCCGTCATCGAGGCGGCGGGCATTCAGAACGTTCTGACCAAATCGCTCGGGACCACGAATCCTCACAACGTCGTCAAGGCGACGATGGACGCCCTGCTCCGGTTGCGTAACGCGGAAGAGGTGGCGGCGTCACGGGGAAAGACTCCGGAAGAGATCTAAAGGGGTATGGCGAAGCGGTGAAGAAAAAGGCGCAAAGTACGGTACTGGTGAAGTGGGTACGCAGCGGAATCGGGTTTCCGCGGCGGCAGAAGGTCATGGTCCGCAGCCTGGGGCTTCGGCGGCTCAATCAGGTGGTGGAGTGTCCGGACACGCCGCAGGTGCGCGGCTTGGTGGCTGCCGTCCCTCATCTGGTTGCGATTGTGTCGGCGCCGGCCGCGCCCGCTTGGGCTGGCGTGCCCGAGTATCGAATCAAGCCCGTAGCTATCGCGCCGGCGAAGCCCGTTGCCCCGGTGGCCGCCGAGCCAGTTCCTGCGGCCGTCGAGGAGTCGGCTCCCGCTGAAACTTCGAGTGCCCCTGTCGAAGCGTCCAGCACTGAGGCGGAGGCTTCGAGCGCTCCCGCCGAAGTAGCGCCCAAGAAGCGTTCGCGAACGAAAAAGAGCGCCGCGAGCTCGAAGAGCGTCAAGCCGAGCGAGCCGGATGAAAAGTAGGGAACCATGACGACGCATATCGGAACACTTCGTCCGCCGCAGGGCGCGCACCAGCGCCGCAAGCGTATCGGCGAGGGAATGGGTTCAGGACACGGGAAGACGGCGACGCGCGGCTCGAAAGGGCAGCGGTCGAGGACGGGAGCGCGCGTACGTCCTGGCTTCGAGGGCGGCCAGATGCCGCTGCATCGCCGGCTTCCGAAGCGCGGCTTCACCAACATCTTCAAGAAGCACTATGCGGTCGTCAACTTGAAGGATCTCGAGGAGTTCAAGGCGGAAGAAACGATCACGCCGGCGCTGCTCGTCGAGCGCGGGCTCATCAAGCGGCTGCGCGACGGCTTAAAAATATTGGGTGACGGCGAGTTGAAGGCGCCGCTTCAGATCTCGGCGCACCTCTTCTCGAAGTCGGCTCTGGAAAAGATTGGAAAGGCAGGCGGCAAGGCGGAAGTGATTCCGGCTTAGGCGCCCCTATGTTCGAGTCACTCAAAAGCATCACCGATATCCCGGATCTGCGGAAGCGCATCACCTATACGGCGCTGATGCTGGCGGTCTACCGGCTGGGGGCCTTTGTGCCCACCCCGGGCATCAATGCCGACGTGCTCGAGCAGGCGATGGGACAACTGTCAGGCACGCTGTTCGGCCTGCTGTCGATGTTCTCGGGCGGCAGCTTGCGGCGCCTGACGGTGTTTGCCTTGGGGATCATGCCCTACATCACGGCGTCGATCATCCTCCAGTTGCTGGGCGTGGTCTCACCCACCCTCGAAAAGCTTCAGAAAGAAGGCGAACTCGGGCGGCGCAAGATCACCGAGTACACGCGCTGGCTCACCGTGGCGCTCAGCGCTTTCCAGGCGTTCGGTATCGCCATGGCGCTCCAACGCCAGACGCTGGCCGGCCTGCCGCTCGTGACCAACCCCGGCCCGGCGTTCATCTTCAATACCGTGCTCACGCTGACCACCGGCGCGGTCTTCATCATGTGGCTGGGCGAGCAGATCACGGCGCGAGGCATCGGCAACGGGATGTCGCTTCTGATCTTCGCCGGTATCGTCGTCGGTCTGCCTCGGGCCATTGAGGAATTGCGTGTCCGCGTTTTCGTCACCCATCAGTGGGGCATGCTGACGCTGCTGGTACTCCTGGTGTTCATGCTGGCGGTGGTGGCGTTCATCGTTTACGTGGAGCGCGGCGAGCGGCGCGTCCCCATCCAGTACGCCAAGCGCGTGGTCGGGCGGCGCGTGATGGGCGGAGTTTCGACGCACCTGCCGCTCAAGGTCAACAGCGGCGGCGTGATGCCCATCATCTTCGCCGTGTCACTGCTGACTTTTCCGCAGACGATTACCCTGGTCTTTGGGAAGACGGGACTCGTGGGTAAATTGGTCGACGCGTTCCTCAGCCTGTTCGCCTATGGTGAACCGCTCTACACGTTGACTTATGTCCTGCTCATTATTTTCTTCGCGCACTTTTATCTGTCGATTGTCTACAACCCGGACGAGGTGGCGGATAACGTCCGCAAGCAGGGAGGATTCATTCCCGGCATCCGGCCCGGCAAGCGGACGGCGGATTATCTGGACGACGTTCTGACCAAGATTACCTGGGTGGGGGGCTTTTACCTGGCTTTGGTCGCCTTGATTCCCGAGATCATGCTGGCCGGTCTCAGGATCAATCACCTGCCGGTGTGGCTGGGTGGGGCATGGTTTGACACTCACATGCCGGGTTGGTTGCTGCACGGGCTCGGCGTGAACTTCTATTTCGGCGGCACGTCGCTGCTGATTGTGGTGGGCGTGGCCATGGACACCGTGCAGCAGGTGGAAGCGCAGCTCATCATGAGGCACTACGAAGGCTTCTTGAAGAAGGGCCGCGTTCGGGGACGCCGCGTGGCGTCCTGAGAGAGCAGGTCCTCGATGAAGCCACGGGCGGTGATCCTGCTGGGAGCCCCGGGAGCAGGAAAAGGCACGCAAGCGCGGCAGGCGGCGCAGCGGTTCGGCATGCCGCATATTTCGACCGGGGACATGTTGCGCGAGGCGGTGAAACGAGGTACGCCGGCAGGCAAGGCGGCACAGGGGCTGATCGATGCGGGCGGACTGGTTCCTGACGAAGTGGTTTATGGTATTGTAGAAGAGAGGCTCAGCCTGCCCGACTGCGCCAAGGGGTTCATCCTGGACGGTTTTCCGAGGACGCTGGCGCAGGCGCGTTTCCTCGACCGGCTGCTCGAGAAGCAAAACCGTTGGGAACCGCTGGCGCTGAACATTCAAGTTGACCAGGAGTTACTGATCAAGCGCGCGGCGGGCCGGCTGACGTGCTCGTTGGGCGGCGAAATCTACAACACCTACTTCAAGCCTCCGAAAAAGGAGGGAGTCTGCGACGTCGACGGTGGCGCGCTGATCCACCGGTCGGACGACAATGAAGAGACGATTCGGCAACGGCAGGCTGCTTACCAGAAGCAGACAGAGCCGCTGATTGATTACTACCGGCATCGGCCTTATTTTCACAGCGTCGACGGCAACGCTGAGCCGGAAGCTATCGCCCGTCAGATCTGGGCGTTTATCGAGGATCATGATCATCTGCAAGTCTCCGGCGGAGATCGAACGGCTGCGGCGCAGCGGACGGATGGCAAGAGAGATTCTGGAAGAGATGCGTGACCGGGTACGGCCCGGGATCTCCACGCTCGAGCTCGAGAAACACGTGGAGAAGCGTCTGGCGGAGCTGGGAGCGCGGCCGGCGTTCAAGGGATATCGCGGGTATCCCTGCTGCCTGTGCACCTCGGTGAACGACGAGATCATCCACGGAATCCCGTCGGGACGGCGTCTCGCGGAAGGCGATGTCTTGAGCCTCGACATGGGTGTGGTCCTCGACGGCTACTACGGTGATTCCGCATTGACGCTGCCGGTAGGCAAGATTTCTGAGCGGCTCGAGCGGCTGCTGCGGGTGACTGAGCAAGCCCTCGAGGCGGCGATTGGCAAGGTGAAGCTGGGCAATCGCGTGGGTGACATCTCGGCGGCAGTCCAGCAGTACGCGGAAGGGCACGGGTATAACGTGGTGCGCGAGTTCGTGGGACACGGCGTGGGGCGCGAGTTACACGAGGAGCCTCAGGTGCCGAACTACGGCAAGGCAGGGCGCGGCGCGGTCTTGAAGGAAGGCATGGTCCTGGCGATCGAGCCGATGGTCACGGAGGGGAGTGAGAAGTTGCGCGTCCTCGACGACCACTGGACGGCCGTGACGCTCGACGGCGGTTACTCCGCCCACTTCGAGCACATGGTGGCCGTCACGCGCAATGGTCCCGATGTCCTCACGCGCCTGAGCGCGTAGCGGCGCGGGCATTTCGAGTTTCAGGAGTCTATGGCCAAGGAAGAAGCGATCGAGGTTATCGCGACGGTGATTGAGCCGTTGCCCAACGCGATGTTTCGGGTCGAGCTGGAGAACAAGCACCGGGTTCTGGCGCACATTTCGGGGAAGATGCGGAAGAACTTCATCAAGATTCTTCCCGGCGACAAAGTCCAGGTGGAACTCTCGCCCTACGACCTGACGCGCGGCCGGATTACGTACCGGTTCAAGTAACCGGCGCCAATCGGCGGGCGCGAGGGCGTCGCGGCCAACAGGAGACAGGCAAGTCATGAAGGTGCGTTCATCAGTTCGCAAGATTTGCGCCAAGTGCAAGATCGTCAAGCGCCGCGGCGTGGTGCGGGTGATCTGCGAGAACCCCAAGCACAAGCAGCGCCAGGGATAGCCAGGAGGATCGGGTATGGCACGTATTGCGGGCGTCGATTTGCCGCGCGCCAAGCGCCTGGAAATCGGTTTGACTTACATCTACGGGATTGGGCGGCCGCGCTCGCTTTCCATCATTCACCGCGCCGGGCTGAATCCTGACAAGAAGGTGCAAGACCTGACGGAGGATGAAGTCACGAGGATCCGCCAGATCATCGAGGAGGAAGGCGCGATTGAGGGCGACCTGCGCAAAGAAGTGTCGCTCAACATCCGCCGGCTGATCGAGATCGGGTCCTATCGCGGACTGCGGCATCGCCGCAACCTTCCGGTGCGTGGGCAGCGCACGCATACCAACGCCCGGACGCGTAAGGGTCCGCGCAAGGGAACGATTGCCAACAAGAAGCGGGCGACGGCGAAGACGTAACCCTGAGATTGAGGTGCTATGGCGAAGGCGGCAGCGAAGACGGCAGCGAAGACGGGAAAGAAAAAGGTATTCAAGAAGAAGGAAAAGCGTGTGGTGCCGACCGGCGTGGTGCACATCCAGGCGTCGTTCAACAATACCCTGATAAGCATCACGGACCCCGAGGGCAAGCTGATTTGCTGGTCGAGCTCGGGCTCGCTCGGGTTCAAGGGTTCGCGGAAAGGGACGCCGTTTGCTGCGCAGCAAGCCGCGGCGCGCGCCGCCTCCGGGGCTCGCGACCACGGGATGCGCAGCGTGGAGGTGCGCGTCAAGGGTCCGGGCGCGGGCCGCGAGTCGGCCATTCGCGCCCTGGCTTCATCGGGATTGGAAGTGCGAAACATCAAAGACGTGACGCCCATCCCGCACAATGGCTGTCGTCCGCCGAAACGCCGGCGCGTGTGAGCGAGGAGAGGCACGGAGATGGAGGGGGCTGTCGACATGCAGAGGAGGATGCTTGGCAAGATACACTGACGCCGTTTGCCGGCTTTGCCGCCGCGAGGGGACGAAGCTGTTTCTGAAGGGGCAGCGCTGCCTCACGGACAAGTGCGCCATCGAGAAGCGCAACTTCCAGCCTGGCCAGCACGGCAAGGCACGGCGTCCCAAGATCGTCGGTTACGGCCTGCAACTGCGCGAAAAGCAGAAGGTGCGCCGGATTTACGGCATCCTCGAAAACCAGTTCCGGAGTTATTACGAAAAGGCCGCGGTCTCGAAGGGTATTACGGGCGAGCAGTTGCTGTCGATGCTCGAGCGCCGGCTCGACAACGTCGTCTACCGGCTGGGACTGGCGGCTTCGCGCGCCGCCGCCCGGCAACTGGTCCGTCATGGACACATCCTGGTGGCCGGTCGCAAGGTGAACATCCCGGCGTTCCAAGTCAACGCCGGTCAGGACGTCTCCGTGCGCGAAGCCAGTCGTAAGATGGCGACGATTCTACGCGCCCTCGACCTCGCCGGCAGCCGCATTCCCGCCTGGCTGGCATTCAACCGTGAGTCGATGACCGGACACGTCAATTCGCTGCCCAAACGCGAAGACATGAGCTTCGACATCAAAGAGCAGATGATCGTCGAACTTTATTCGAAGTAGTTTTGCAAGCCCCGACTGTCGGGCTTGAAGGAGGTAAGGTAGCAATGCTGTGGAAAGGTTTTCAGAAACCGAAACGGCTCGCTTGCAATCTTGACACGCTGACGGATCGCTACGGTGAGTTCTACGCCCAGCCGTTCGAGCGCGGCTTCGGGACGACGATCGGCAACGCGCTCCGCCGGGTGCTGCTCTCCTCGATTGAAGGCGCGGCGATCACCGCGGTGAAGATCGAGGGCGTGCTGCACGAGTTCTCTTCCATCCCCGGAGTGGTCGAGGACGCCACCGACATTATTCTGAATCTCAAGCAGATTCCTCTGAAGATGAACGCCGAGGGCCCGAAGACGCTTTACCTGCACGTCGACCAGCCCGGTGAAGTGACCTCGCGGATGATTCAGGAAGATCCCGACGTCGATATCCTTGACAAGGACGTCTACCTCGCCACGGTCAGTGAGGGTGGAAGCCTGCATATCGAAATGCGCGTCAAGGTCGGACGCGGGTACGTGTCGGCGGAGAAGAATTTCGACGAAGATCTGCCCATCGGCTACATCCCGGTGGATTCCGTACACTCGCCTATCCGCAAGGTGAACTACACCATCGAGGCGGCGCGTCTCGGCCAGATGACGGACTACGATAAGCTGACCTTGAACGTCTGGACGAACGGCGCGGTCTCGCCGCAGGATTCTATCGGGCTCGCGGCCAAGTTGCTCAAAGACCACATGACGATCTTCATCAACTTCGATGAGACACCCGAAGCTGAGGAAGTGACGCCCGAAAAGGCGCCGGTGGTGCGGAACGACGTCCTCGACCGCTCCGTCGAGGAGCTCGAGCTCTCGGTGCGTTCTTACAACTGCCTGAAGAACGCCAACATTCAAACCATCCGGCAACTGGTGGAAAAGAGCGAGCAGGAGATGCTGAAGACCAAGAACTTCGGCAGGAAATCGCTGAACGAAATCAAAGAGATTCTCGCGGCCATGGGACTCAGCCTTGGCATGAGGTTTGACGAGAAGGGCAATCCGGTACCGGGCGCGCCGCAGGAAGCCCCGCCGCAGCAAGTCTAGGCCAGGAAAACACACGATGCGTCATCGCAATTACGGCAGGAAGCTGAGCAGGAACACCGAGCACCGGCGGTCGCTGTTGCGCAATCTCGTGACTTCGTTGATTCTCGAGGAGCGCATTGAGACAACGGTGGCGAAGGCCAAAGCGGCGCGCGGCATCGCGGAAGAGATGATCACCCTGGGCAAGCGCGGCGACCTGCACGCGCGGCGGCTTGCGGCGGCCTATTGCATGACGGCGGCAGCCGTCAAGAAGCTGTTTGAAGACGTCGCCAAGCGCTATGCCTCGCGCTCCGGCGGCTACACGCGCATCGTCCGCACCGGCTGGCGTAAGGGCGACGGCGCCGATACCGCGGTGCTGGAACTGATCGGCACTGAAGTCCTCCAGAAGCGTGCCGAGGCGCGCGCTAAGAAAGCCGAGTCCCGCCGCAAGGCGGCCGAGGAAGCAGCCGAGGCTGCCGAGAAGGCCGGTCCGCCTCCCGACGAGGCGGAGGGAAAAGAAGAGAAGTAAAGAGCGGTCGAGAGTATCGTCACGCCACCTTCACGAGCCGGCCAGCAAGCCGCGTAGGTAGAACAACAGCAATCCCAACCCCGCTCCCACCGTATCGATCCCGCAATCGACGATCGAGGGACCTCGTCCCGGCACGAAGATCTGATGGAACTCGTCGGTGAGTGAGTACCCGGCCGCGATCGCGAGACACACCAGCGCCCGGCGCGGCCGCCACTCGAACGGACGCTCGTCGCGGCGCGATCCGTACATCAGCATGGCGAAGATCGCGTATTCCGTCAGATGCGCGGATTTGCGGAAGAGGTGGTGGAGCGTCGCAAACGTCGCGGGCGCGACGCTCACGTGGAGGATCCGCAAAATCTGGCTGAGCAGCGACGCGCTCAGCGAGCCGCCGAACGCCCCGGTCGACAGATAGAAGATGAGTCCCGCCCAGGCGACGGCCGTCGCTTTCCAGACCACGGCGCGAATCCGCGCGTAGCGCGACAGGTTGGTGGGGGAATCATTCAAGGCGGTAGTTGGGAGCTTCCTTGGTGATCATCACGTCGTGGACGTGGCTTTCCCGCAGGCCTGCCGAAGTGATCCGGATGAAGCGCGCCTGGCGTTGCAGTTCTTCGATGCCCGAGCAGCCGCAATAGCCCATCCCCGAGCGCAGGCCGCCGACAAGCTGCGCGACCATCTCGGCCAGCGCTCCCTTGTGAGGCACGCGGCCTTCGATGCCCTCGGGAACCAGCTTGGCAGGAGCCTGGCCTTCCTGCGCGTAGCGGTCGCCTGATCCCGCGGACATCGCCCCGATCGATCCCATGCCGCGATACGCCTTGAAGCTACGCCCCTGGAAGAGGATCGTCTCGCCCGGACTCTCCTCGGTTCCTGCGAGGAGGCTGCCCACCATCACCGAACTCGCGCCGGCGGCGATCGCTTTACTGATGTCGCCAGAGAACTTGATGCCGCCGTCCGAAATGATGGGTACACCCGAGCCGCGCGCCGCACGCGAGCACTCCGCTACAGCCGTGATCTGCGGGACGCCGGCGCCGGTCACGACGCGCGTCGTGCAGATGGATCCCGGCCCGATACCCACCTTGACGCCGTCCACGCCCAACTGCAGCAGGTCGCACGCGCCTTCAAAGGTCGCGACATTGCCCGCCACCAGGTCCACTTCCGGAAACTTGGCCTTCAGCGTCTTGACCGCTTCGAGCACGCGACTCGAGTGGCCGTGCGCCGTGTCGACCACGACCACGTCCACTTGCGCCTTCACCAGCTCCGTCGCGCGCTCGAGGTAATCGCCCGTGGCGCCGACCGCCGCGCCCACCCGCAGCCGCCCGTGCACATCCTTGGCGGCGCTCGGATACTTGATCTTCTTCTGGATGTCCTTGACGGTGATGAGTCCCTTCAGGTTGTAAGCCTTGTCGACCACGAGCAGTTTCTCGACCCGGTGCTGATGCAGGATCTTCTCCGCCTCTTCGAGCGTCGTGCCCACCGGCACGGTGATGAGGTTCTCTTTGGTCATGACCTTCTCGACCGCCAGATCGAGGCGCGACTCGAAACGCAGGTCGCGATTGGTCAGGATGCCCACCAGCTTGCCGTTCTGGGTGACCGGAACGCCCGAGATCTTGAATTTCCGCATGATTTCGAGCGCGTCCGCGATCTTGCTCTGGGGGCCGACCGTGACCGGGTCGACAATCATGCCGCTCTCCGACCGCTTCACCTTGTCGATCTCGGCCGCGTGACGCTCGATCGACATGGTCCGGTGCACGATGCCGATGCCGCCCTGCTGCGCCAGCGCGACCGCGAGGCGCGACTCCGTGACCGTGTCCATGGCGGCGCTCGCCAGCGGAATGTTCAGCGTGATGTTGCGGGTAAAGTGCGTTCGGGTGTCGACCTGGGTGGGTAGAATGGCGGACTTGGCGGGAACCAGGAGTACGTCGTCAAAAGTCAACGCCTCCGGAATCGGACCATCGAGCATATCCCTCCTCTCGCGGTTGCTGCCGGTTCGTCGTCTCGAGGTCTTCATTCTAGTGTGCCGGGGTTCAGCGGGTCAAGGTTACGTGTGGAGATGTGTTACCCGGTAACCGGGTGATGGAGCCGCAATCCTTACCGTACATCCACCGCTAGCAACCGCTTCGGGCCTTTGCCCACCTTGACGCGCGCCACTTCGCGCCGCGTGCGCGTGTCGATGATCGAGCAGTCGTCACTGCCGCTGTTGCTCACGCAGCAGTAGCGGCCGTCGGGCGAGAAGGTGATCCAGTTGGGGCAGGCGCCGACGCGGATTTCCTCGGAGAGTTTTCCGGTCGCGACGTCGTAGACGTAGACGCCGCCGTCGGCGAGGCTCGTGACCCAGAGTTCCTTGCCGTCGGGGGAGAGTTCGAGGCCGTGCGTCGGAGTACGCGGCTCGAGCACGCACTTGGACGGAGGAGCGGGCGGCAGGTTCACGCGGCGGATCACTTTGCGCTCCGGGATGCTGGCGATCACGAAACCGTGCAGGTCGGTCAGGGCGACGAACATTTTCTTGCCGTCGCGGGTGACGGCGTAGGGACGGGGTATGCCGCCCACCGGAATGTGCGCGGCGTAATCGAGCTTCTTCAAATCAACCAGGTCGATTTCGTGGCCGCCCATCGACGAGACGAACAGGTGTTCATTGTCACCCGCGTCGTAGCAGTTGTGCGGCACCTTGACGGGCAGGACTTTCACCACCTTCTTCTGGGTGATGTCGACGATGTCGACGCTGTTGCGATTGCGGATGGGCACACCGACGAAATGGCCGTCGGGGGTCGAGGCGCACTGGTTGGGCCGGCCGGTGAGGGGAATCGTCGCGACGATCTTGTCGGTCGCGGTGTCGATGATTTTCAAGTTGTTCTCGGACTCGATGGTGGTGAAGAGCCAGCGGCCGTCGGCCGGGGCGCACGCACCATGAACGTCCTTACCCACCTTGATGTCGCCCACGACTTTGAGCGAGGCAAGGTCGATCACCGTGATGTCGTCGCCCAGGCTGTTGGTGACGTAGAGCTTCGCTCCGTTCCCGGTCGAACCCGCACGGCTCCAGGCAACAGCCGCCACGAGGATCACTGCCACGGCCAGCCACCGAATGCTTCGCCTCATCGGACGCCTCCGTATTGAGCTTTCAGCGTTCAGCTATCAGCTTTCAGCAACGCCTCGGCAGGTTTTATGCCTTGCCGACGGCTGGGAGCTCACAGCGCTTGTAGCGTACACCGCGGCGCCGTCGATTGGAATGACCAGAATCCCTGGAGCGGATCAAGACCGGTTGCCCTCGGCTCGGCATCCCGGATAGAATCGCCCCTTCGGACAATTGCGGATTCCCCGGCGAGAGGTGGAGCGCATGGCGGAGTGGACTGAACCGATCAAGCTGCGGGCGGCGCGCATCGAGGATGCGAAGGAGATCGCGCGCATCTACAACCAGGGTGTGCAGGACCGCGCCGCGACCTTCGAGAACGCCTTCGTCACGCCGGAGGAGCGCTACTTGTGGCTGGTGGCGCGTCCCGAGAAGTATCCCGTGCTGGTCGCCGAGGTGAAGCACACCATGATGGGCTGGGCGTCGCTCGCGCCTTACAGCCCGCGCGCCTGTTACAGCGGCATCGCCGAACTTTCCATCTATATCGACCGCAGCCTGCGCGGGCACGGCGTGGGGCAGGAACTGATGAAAGCGATGCAGCAGGCGGCGCGCGAGAAGGGATACTACAAGTTGATCGGACGCGTGATGGCCGCGAACGAGCCGGGCCGCAAGCTCTGCCAGGTGACGGGCTGGAAGGAAGTGGGCATCCACGAAAAGCACGGGAAGCTGGGCGGCGAGTGGCACGACCTGGTGCTGGTCGAGTATCTAATCCCCGAAAATCTGAAGTGACCGTGTTGTCGCACCGGTCGAAGTCGACGACGCAACCCACCACGACTGTCGCGTTTGGTGCGTGCGTGCCGTCGCCCCCTCATCGGGCGCTGGCGCGCCACCTTAAGCGGCGGGTGCTGTAGCGCCGCTCTATGAGCGGCGAGATGGTTACAAAAGCCAAGGCCGCCGGCGGCAGGCTTCGACCGGCGCTACAACATAGGCTAGACAACTAGTTGCTGGCGCTGACCAGCGCTGCCGGCGCGGGCGGAAGCGCCCGAGGACCCAGGCGCGTCTCATCGCCCGGTGCGGAAGGCGGAGCGGGCTTCGAGGGCGGGCTGGGCGCGCTGGCGCCCTCGCGCGTCAGCCGGACGGTGCCGTAGGCGGTGGCGAGGCGAATGGTCGGGCCGCCCTTGCCATAGCTGCCTTCGAGTTTCGGCGTATCGCCATCCTTGGTGAGCTTGAGGGTGGGGGCGGAGAAGTCGGACTGCACTTCGCCCTGGCGCGACGTGGCGTCGATATTAAAGCTCGAGTTGGCGGGCAGCGTGAGCTCGATTTCGCCCTTCTTCGAGTCCACATCGATGGGGTGGGCGGGCGGCGCGGCCGCCGTCAGGTTGATATCCCCGTTGGTATCCGAGATCTTGACGGCGTGCTTGAAGCCGTTGATCTGGATGTCCTTTTCGCGCGTCGTCACCTGGAACGGGCCGTCAACGCCCGAGGCTTCGAGCGATCCTGTCTCCATGCTGAGGCGGCCGGTGAGCTTCTGCGTGTCGAGGTCGGTGCGCGACGAGACGAAGCGCAGGCTCTGGCTGATGTCCTCGAACTCGACGGTGCCGGGATACTCGCCCTTGACGGTAACCGTGCCCGCCACCTTCGCCACGCTGATGTCCTGACTGCGTCCGTTGACTTCAATGTTGCCTTTTACGTCGCGGATGTCGGTTGAGCCGCCGGATTTCTGCACGCGCACCAGCCCCTCGACGTTCGAGACGTGCAGGTCGCCTTTCTGCATGTTGAGTGTCTGGTCGCCGTGCAGGCCGTCGATGAGCAGGTCGCCGTGCTCGGAGCTGATCTGGGTGCCGGTCGCTTTCGGGACGCGCACCGTAAGGTCGAGGCGCACCTGGCGTCCGTCGTTGGGCAGGGAACGGCGGTTGGAGCGCAATTCGTAGTGTCCCCCTTGCTGAACGATCTCCACCTTGAGCTGGTCCGAGAGCTTGCGCGCCGCAGTCTCGTCGTCAGCGTGGATGACCTTCTTGATCGTCACGTCGATCGTCGGCTGGTCGGTGCCGCGCATCTCGACGTCGCCGTTCTGGTCCTCAATGATGAGGCTGGACTGGCCTTTGACGGGATAGGTCAGGTTGTCGGTGTAGGTGTACGTGTTGCCGAACATGTTGCCCCAGTCGTCGTCGCTGATGCCGAAGTCCTGGCCCCACTGATGCCACGGACGCAGCACGATTCGGGAGACGATGGTGCCGAGAATCAGAATCATCAGCAGGAGGATAACCTCGCCGCCCGAGAAGAGCGGGGGAGGTACGGTGTCGGGGTGGAGGCGCGCCTGCAGGTGGTCAATGAGCTTGGAGACTCCCCAGAAGATGATGAGGATGGGCCAGAACTTGGCGAGGATCTGCCAGGGATGGATGGACGGGTTGAAGTTCTGGTAGAGAAAGATGAAGCCGACGGCGATCAGCGTCAGCGCCCAGAATATCGACCCCCGACGGTAGCTGTAAGCGCTCATAGGACTCTGCTTTCTGCCTCTCCCTTAACTGCTGCTCCTCACCTAAACGCTCGGTCCGCGCGGCGGACGCGGCGGCCGGGCGGCGTCAATCAGCTTGAGGATGCCGAAGACCACCAGAATCACCGGCCAGGTGCGGTGGAAGGTCCAGTGCGGACTGAACTCGTCGAGCATGAACAGCACACCCAGCGTGATGAGAATGATGGGCCACGTCAGGCCGCCGCGGTAGTTTGGATATGAACCAGGTGTCAGGCCCATGGCTGTACCCCCTGCTGGGCCGTGCTCCTCGGTCCGGCTGCCAATGTTCGCGCAATTCCCAAAAATGCTTTTGTTGATTCTAAGGGACTTCTTCGGTTCGTTCCTCGAGTTCTGATGTTTTCAGAATCAGCAGGTAAGCTGGCGCCAGCAACGTCCGAGCACTCCGACCGACGCAGTTCGCTTGGGAAGGGACCTTCCGACCGACCCTCGGATGGGCGTCCTGAGAACGCCACCGCTGCGGCGAGCGCTTTGTTGATTCTAAACGACTTCTTCGGTTCGTTCCTCGAAATCCGCATTTTCTTTCTCTCGCGCTCCCTGCTGGACGGCGGCGGGCAAGATGCTCGCGCTCCATCCCGGCTTTCAGAGCCCGGACTTGAGCCGCTCCAGTTCCTGGTCGAGTTCCTTCATCTTGCGCTGATGCTCGAGCAGCTCGGCATGCAGGCTCTGCTGAACGTCCATCTCCTTGTCGTGCAGCTTCGCCATCCCCGTGATCCCCACAATCAGCACCACCATGGCGAACACCGCAAGCGGAATCAGCAGTCCGTTATCCATCGCTTCCTCGTCACATACCTGCTGGCTTTACGACACCCGCTGCGCGTTCGCGGCCTTGCTCTTCTCGAGCTCGATCTCGAGCTCCTTCATCTTGCGCTGGTGCTCCATCTCGCGGATGCGCATCTCCTGGTGAACCTGTAGTTCCTTCTCGCGCGTCTTGAACCACATGACCGACGCGACAATGCCGAAGATCATCAACGTGCCGAAGACCGTACCCCAGATGGGAATGGTCTCCGGCCTGAGTAACGTGTCCATGGTGTCCTCCCGCGTCGTCCTCCGCGGCCGGGCTTACGCCCGCACCAGGGCTTGCTGCGCCTTGGCTTTCTCGATCTCGAGCTCCAGCTCTTTCATCCGCCGCTGATGCTCCATCTCGCGGACCCGCATTTCCTGATGGACCTGCAATTCCTTCTCGCGTGCCTTGAACCACATGACCACGGCAACGATGCCGAAGACCATCATGGTGCCGAAGATGGGTCCTACAATCTCCGGGCGCGCAAACTCTCCAATCGTTCCCATGCCTCGCCTCCCGCGTGTCTCCACGCTCGACCTAGCTGGACTTCTGCGCTGCCATCTGCTGCGCCTTGGCCTTTTCCACTTCGAGTTCGAGCTCCTTCATCCGGCGCTGATGCTCCATCTCCTGAATGCGTATCCGCTCGTGGGTCTGAAGCTCGCGCTCCCGGCTCTTCGACCAGAAGACGATGGCCACGATGATCACGGGCAACAAGATCCCGGAGAAGGGGAAGAAGAATGGAAACCAAAATCCAGGAAACATCGCGTGCATCTTGACCTCCGGCTTTTGTTTCGCGACACTCTGGCGCGCGTCAAGCCTCCTTTAGCCGCCCTTCGTTTGCTTGGATTTCTCGAGCTCCAGCTTCATCTTTTCGATCTCCATCTCCTTCAGCCGGCGCTCGTGCTCCATTTCGCGCATCCGCAGCTCACGGTGCGCTTCGAGCTCCTTCTCCCGCATCTTCCGGAACGCGGCGATGGCCACGATGATGATGACCATGACGAACGCCCCCAGCGGTACGATGAGTCCGGAATGCAGCAGCTCCATCGCTTGTCCTCCCAACCTGGCCTAATCCGGCCAACCGGTGTCCCGGCCAACCGGGTCTAAGCCGAACCTCTTACATTGCCCGCGGACCTTGCACGTTGGGCGGCGCACCTGACGACCCGCTTCCCGGCGGATTGCCGGGAGAGGGTGGATTGCTGGCGGGATGAGCGCCTCTCCCGGCTCCCATGCGCCGCTGGAGCAATACCAGACCGATGACGATCAACAGTACCGGCCAGAACTTCGAGAGATGGCTGAAAACGTGGATTCCCAGGTTATCGAGCAGGAACAAGGCGCCCAGGCCGATGAGCAGCGCCGCGCCGATGGGGGCGTTGAGCTTGAAGTCGCCGAGTCCCAGCCACTCCTCGGTGGGCTCACCCAGCAGCTTGCGGCGCGCCGTCTGATAGGAGTCGATGACCATGTAGAAGTAGAAGGCGGCGGCGCCCAGCCCGAAGATGGTGTCCATGGGGCTCTCGACCTTGTCGCTGATGGCGATGAGCGAGCCGAAGATCAGCACCTGGACCATGGCTTTCAGGATCTGGCCGTTGTAGATGGCTCCTACGCCGGGGATGAACCCCAGCAGCAGCGCGACGCCCGGCTGCGGTCCCCCGGTGGGACCGAGGAGGGGTGGCAGCGTCGATCCCACGTTCATGCGCATCGAGAGGCAGTTCTCGCAATAGACCATGCCCTTGACTTCGCGCCTGCAGTCCTTGCACAGGGCGCGTCCGCATTGTCCGCAGAAAGCCACCGAGTCGATCTCGGGATGGGTGGCGCATTTCATCGAGTTGTACTCCTTGCCGGCGCTGCCGGGACCGTGCTCGTCCCGGCCTGCAACGCCGCATTGGTCATCAAGTAACGTAGTGAAGCCATTTGCTCGGCGCCCGACATGCCGTCGCTGGTCCCGCCCCCCGGAGCGTCCTGCTTGGGTTTCTCCTGATCGCTCGGCGCGGGCGCGGACTGCGGACGGAGCTGGCGCAGCCGCGATTCAATCTCGTAGACCACGCGCAGGTCGTAGCAGAACTTCTCCGCCCGGGCGTACATCAAGTGGCCGCTGCGGTCGGCCCGGCGCACCCAGGTGCGCGGATTCAGATCCTCGATCGTCAGGTGGCGCAGGTTGACCCCCGCCGCATTGAGGATGAAAGAGAACGAGAACACCGCCATGGCGACGGTGTAAGCGACGCGCGGCTGGAGGACCGGACGGACGTAAGCTGCGATCCGCTCAAGCAGAGTCGGCTGGCGCTCGCCCACCGTCGCCCGCATGATCTTCGCAACCAGCCACGGAGCGGGCTCGAAGTCCTCGGCCGCCTGGCACAGCTCCATGACGCGGCGTACGTCCGCCACCACTTCCTGGCAGCGCACGCAGGTCGCAAGGTGCGCCTGGAACTGGCCGAGGCGCGCTGCCTCGAGCCTACCCTCCAGGTAATCACTCGCGAGATTTTCGACTTCGAAGTGCGTCATGGCGTCCGAACCTGCTGCCTAAACTCCTGTACTGCCGCCTTCTTCCGCTGCCTTGCCCTTCACTCCTTCTATACGTTTTAGGACGCGCGCCAGTTCCAAGCGCCCGCGGTTAATCCGGGACTTCACCGTCCCCTCCGGGACGCCCAGTATTTCGGCGATTTCCTGGTAATCGAGGTCCTGCAGGTCGCGCAGGATGACCGCTTCGCGCATGTCGGGCGAGAGGCGGTTCAGGCCCGTTTGCAGCAGCTCCTGGCGTTCCCGCGCCTCGACGTGCGCCAGCGGGCCTTCGCCCGGTCCCGGCTTCTGTTCAACCTGGGTGGCCTCGTCTTCGAGCGACGAGGTCACGCGGTCCTTGTGCGTGCGGCGGTAGTGGTCGACCAGATGATTGCGGGTCACGCGGTTCAGCCAGGTTGAGAACGCTCCTTGCGCCGCATCGTAGGTGCGGAGGATCTGGAAAATCTTGATGAAGACTTCCTGCGTCAGGTCCTCGGCGTCGCCGGTGCGGCCGCTGAACCGGTAACACAGGTTGTAGACCTTGCGGTTGTAGCCGCGCAGCAACTCCTCCCAGGCCGAATTGTCGCCTGCCAGACATCGCTGGATGAGTTCCGGGTCGCGCTCCACTCAGGGTATCTCTCCTCGCTTATCCCTAGGACGCCGCCCAGCCGAAGATTCCACAGTTCATGAGCTGACCCAAGAACGTGGCGGCATTCTATCAAAGGTTGGGGCGAGGGGGTTAGGGGGATGGGTGGAGTAACGTCGGGAGGTCGCAAAGCTCGCACCCGTGTCATTCTGAGGAGCCCGAAGGCGACGAAGAATCTCGCTCTGGAAAGCGAGAGGCGTCCGGCCGTCGCCGACGGCCGCTACCGCAAAACGGCGGTCCCTTACAGGGCAGGCTTCGACCGCCGCTACAGCAGGGCGCGCCTTGACTCGCCGGGCCGATTCCGATACTTTGCCCGTTTGACGGGTAGGTTAAACGTGACACAATCGTACTGATGAAGAAACGTGCGCGACGATGGCTGACCCTGGGCGTGACTGCCGCAGTCCTGGCCCTCGTCGTCTACAACCTGACGCGCGGCTCGGAGTGGCGGCACTTCGACTGGAATCGCCTGTGGGCGACGCTGGTAAGCGCCCGCCGCGACTACCTGCTGGCCGCCGTCGCCGCCACCCTCTCGAGCTACTTGGCGCGGGCCTACCGCTGGCGCTACTTCATGGACCCCTTCAAGAAAGCCTCCCTTTGGACTCTTTTCGTAGCCCAGGTTTACGGCTTTTCGTCCATCTACCTCATCGGGCGGCCGGGTGAGTTCGTCCGGCCGGCCTACATCGCCCGCAAGGAAAGCGTCCCCATTACCTCGATGGTCGCGATCTGGGTGCTCGAGCGCGTCTACGACACCGTCTTCATGATCCTGATCTTCGCCCTGGCGCTGGAGTACGCGCCCTTACAGCTGACGGGCCGGCACGGCCACGCGGTGTTGTACGCGCTGCATCGCGGTACCCTGCTCATGACGCTGGTGATGCTGCTCGCGATCGCCGTACTGGTGGTCATCCGCTTGCGCTCCGACGAGATCGCGGCGCTGATGGGCAATCGGGCGCGTTTCCTGCCGGCGCGCGTCCGGCGCTCGATGAAGAGCGTCTTCTACTCCTTTGCCGAGGGTCTCGACGTCATCCGCAACTGGAAGGATCTGGGAGCGAGCCTCCTCACGTCAGCCGTCGTCTGGGTGCTGAATGTCAGCATGGTCTGGTTCGGATTCCGGAGTCTGGGGGGACGCCTGGGTGAGCTCACCTGGATGTCGGCGGCGCTCGTGCTGTTTTGCGCGGCGCTCGGCCTGTTCATCCAGTTGCCCGGCGTGGGCGGAGGATACCAGGTGGGCGTGATTGTGGCGCTGCACCGTATCTTTGCGGTGCCTCGGGAACCCGCCGCCGGTGTGGCGATCCTGCTCTGGATCGCGATGCTGGTGCCCTGCCTGACGCTGGGATTGCTGCTCCTCGCCTACGAGGGCATGTCATTCAAAAAGCTGGGTGCGATGGCTCAGGAGGAGGAGCGTCGCGCGGCGATGCATCAGAAGGTGTGACCCCGGGTTGTGGCGCCGCTCTATGAGCGGCGAAAAAACCCGGCGGCCAGAGGCCGCCGCTACAGTTGCCATTCTGACTCCTGACTCCTGACTTCCGGCTCCTGATTTACTATGAAATGTCCATTCTGCGGGCATCTGCAAGACAAAGTGGTTGACTCGCGCGAGGCGAAGATCGGCGACACGATCCGGCGGCGGCGGGAGTGCGCCAAGTGCGAGCGCCGGTTCACCACTTACGAGCGTATCGACGAAATCCCGCACATGGTGGTTAAGAAGGACGGCCGGCGCGAGACGTTTGACCGGCAAAAACTCATGAACGGCATCTCGAGGGCCTGCGAGCGCCGGCCCATTCCGCCCAACAAGCTCGAGCAGATTGTGAACGACATTGAAGCCTACGTGGTCGAATCGCCCACCCGCGAGCGTCCGAGCTCGGAGATCGGCGAGATGGTCATGAAGGCCTTGAAGAAGCTCGATAAAGTCGCTTACGTGCGCTTCGCCTCCGTCTATCTCGACTTCAAGGACGTGCGCGAGTTCATGGACGAGCTGAAAGATTTACTCAAGGCGAGAGGCAAGTAGATGAGCGCGGCAGCCGAGTCCTGGATGTCCCAGGCGATTCAACTGGCTATCGAGAACGTGCGCGGCGGTGCAGGAGGCCCGTTTGCGGCGCTGGTGGTGCGGGACGGCCAGGTGATCGCGCAGGGCACGAACCGCGTCACCTCGAGCCATGACCCGACGGCGCACGCGGAAATCGTGGCCATCCGCGAGGCCTGCCGGTCCCTCGGCCACTTTCAGCTTCCGGAGTGTGAGATTTACTCGACCTGCGAGCCGTGTCCGATGTGTCTGGGGGCGATTTACTGGGCGCGTCCGGCCAAGGTGTATTACGCTGCGACGCGCCAAGACGCCGCGCGCGCCGGATTCGACGATTCCTTCATCTACGACCAGCTTCAGGTGCCCCTCGACCGCCGCTCCATCCCCATGCTTCAACTCCTGCACGAGGAAGCCAAGGAAGCTTTGCGCGCCTGGGAATCCAAGCCCGACAAAGTGAAGTACTAGCCAGTGTCGAGCTACTTGTTCGTTGGATAACTCGTCAGGGCACGCCTTGAGGCGTGCCGCCGTCGGCGACCGCTCGAACGGCGGCTTCGGCCGCTGAGGTCCGCTTCCTCAGGGGCGTAAAGGCCCGGAAAAAAATCAATCAAAGTCTGGAACGGCAGGGCTGAAAGCCCTGCCCTGACGATTCCAATTACCTGACGGATTTCTGTGACGTGCGCGACTCGCGAATCGCACGGTTACTCGCGGGTCCACACAAACGCCCCAAAGGTCCGGAAAGTTTCGAACCCCAGCCGCTCGTAGAGCTGCACCGCGCCTGCGTTCTCGTCGGTGACGGTGAGGGAGACTTCCTGGTAGCCGGCCTTGGCGAGCTCGCCGAACGCCTGCCCCATCATCGCCGTCCCTAGGCCTTGACCCTGGAACTCACGCCCGACGGCAACCTGCGGAATGTGTCCGGTCGACGGGCGGACGGCGGTCAGCGCCAGCATCGCAGCCAGCTTGCGCGTCGGCTTGTGGATGGCCACGAGCGAGTTCTCGCGCAGGTATTCCCCGCAGCCGTGGTGATGGATGATGTTGTCGACCAGGCGCGACGTGCCCTCGACCGAGCTGTACTGGTCGTTGATGATGGCGTCGACGTGGGCGCGATAGGCGTGGTAGACGAGGCGCGACACGGCGCGGTCGTGCCTCCGCTCCCAGGGCTCGAGTGCGAAAGCATTTACCCGCGGCCCCGCGACCGGCGGCCGCTGCTTCAGGGGTACAGCCATAAACCGGCGCCGGTAACTGGCAAAGCCGTGTTTGCGAAAGATGGGCTCGAGCTCTTCAAAGCTGTAGTGGGGAAGCTGTCCTTCGATGCGTCGCAGTCCGGGCGTCGCGTGCAGAGTCTCGATCACGTGCTCGATCAGCACCAGGGCCGGGCTGTGGGCGGCGCCCGAACCGTTCTCGGCCGCGACGAACAGGTCACCAATCAGCGCCTTGTCGTCCTCATAGAAGAAGAAGCTGTAACCTTGGATGCGGTCTTGCTGGACGAGCGCGTAGCCCGAGAGCCGCTTCTCTTCGAGACAACTGGAGATGAGGCGCGACGACGAGGTGTAGTCCCAGCGCAGGTTAGAGCGCCAGACGTTTGACTCCACCTCGAGCAACGAGGCGAAGTCGCGGGCGTCAAAGTGCCGGATGTCAACGATCTCGTGATCCAAAACACCATCCTCGACAGCGCCCCGCCCTCCCCCGGCCGTTGCGCTTTCGATGCTTCCATCTTAGACCCAACTTCAACTGGGAGAAATGCCACGACTCGGACAAATCGGCCAGCAGTATACACCTACAATCGCAAACTCTGCGTCGACTAGACTCCCTCCGTGGAAGCGGGTGTTGCAACCGGCGGCTGAGCCGCTTTGCTGTGCGGGAAGGCTTGGCCTTCCCGGCGACGGGTAAGAATGAAGAATGTAAGGCTTTGGCAGCCTGACGGAAAGGCGTAGCCCTTCCGCGCCGCAGGGCGTCAAAGCCGTTCAAGAACGGGTGGCGCGTCAGGGGAGACGGCGGCGCGGCAGCGCCGGAGTGTGGTAGCATCCGATGCGGATGAAGTCGTCGACCGTCCAGAATCCCGTTGTACCGCGCACCGTTTCGTCCACCCGCGCCATTTCGTTTCCACATCGGTTGCAATACTGGGCCGCCGCGGGCGTACTGGGACTTCTCGGTTGGCTCCCGCATCGAGTATCGCGCGGCGTCTGCGCCGCGCTCGCCGCGCTGGCTTACTGGTTCTGGCCCAGACTGCGGCACGTGGGACTCTTCAACCTGCGCCTCGCCTTTCCAGAGTGGACGGAGCGCCAGCGTCGCCGCGTCCTGGGAGGCGTCTTCCGCAACTTCGGCCGGATGCTGGCCGACTTCGCGCGTTTTCCGCAGCTCAACCGCGCCAACATCGAGCGGCTGATTATCTACGACGGCTTCGAGCACTACGCGCGCGCGCGCGAGCAGGGCAAAGGGGTGATTTTCCTGACGGCACACTTCGGCAACTGGGAGCTGAGCTCGTTCGCGCACGGGCTTTACGGGTATCCGCTGAGTTTCACGGTGCGCCAGATGGATAACCCGTTGCTCGACGAACTCATCAATCGCGTTCGATGTTTGAGCGGCGGACACACCATCGAGAAGAACGACTTTGCGCGGCAGGCGCTGCGCGTCCTGAAACAGGGCGAAGCGCTGGGCATCCTGATGGATACGAATATGCTCGCGGCGGAGGGCGTCTTCGTCGACTTCTTCGGGCGGCCGGCTTCGACCACTACCGGCCCGGCGCGCATCGCGCGCAAGACGGGCGCACCGCTGGTGTTGGGACTGGCTATTTGGGATACGAAGCTCGGCAAATACCGGCTGCGCTTCGAGCCGGTCGAGTGGATCCGCCGGGACGACCCGGAAGAGGAGATCCTGGTCAACACGGCAAACTTCACCCGGCTCATCGAAGAGTACGCGCGCCGTTATCCCGACCAGTGGCTTTGGGTACACCGGCGCTGGAAGACGCGTCCGCCCGGCGAGCCGCCGCTCTATCCGTTTTGATCGGGCGTGCCGTGAACACAGAAGAAGGCAGTCGGCGGTGGGCGGAAGGCAGTAGCAAGGGTAGGCACGGCGCGGGTGTTTGCACCGTGCGCCCTCGATTGCCAACGCTGGTTAGCGGCCCCTACGTTCTACACCCCGGCTTTGCTGACTGCCGCCTTCTGCTTACGGCCTACTTTCGTTGAGCGTTGAGGGACAACCATGAGTGTCGAAGAGCTTGCCCGATTGTTAGGTGCGACGCTTCACGGTGATGCGTCACGCGAAATCACCGGAGTCGCGGCGCTCGAGAGCGCCGGGCCGCAAGATCTAACCTTCGCCGAAGGGGGACGAGCGCTCGAACGCGCGACCACCTCGCGCGCCGGCTGCCTGCTGATTGCGGCCCAATCGCCACCGGAGTTGGTCGCACGGCTCGCCGGCCATACGACGCTGGCCGTCGAGCATCCAAAGCTCGCATTCATCCAGGCCGTGGCGGCCATCTGCCCGAAACCCGAACCGGCGCCGGGAATCCATCCTACGGCGGAGATTGCCGAGGGAGTGCGGCTGGGCGAGAACGTTACCGTCGGGCCGTTTGTGGTGGTCGGTCGCAACGCCAGCGTCGGGGCGCGCACGCGGCTCGCGGCGGGCGTAGTGCTCGGCGAACGCGCGGTGGTCGGCGCGGACTGCATGTTCCACCCGCATGTTGTGCTCTACCCCGGAGCGCGCGTCGGCAATCGGGTCGTCCTGCACGCCGGAGTGGTGATCGGCTCGGATGGCTTTGGCTACGTGTTCGCCGAAGGGCGTCAACACAAGTTTCCGCAACTCGGGCAGGTAATCATTGAGGACGACGTGGAGATCGGCGCGAACACCACGGTGGACCGCGGCTCGCTCGGAAACACGGTAATCGGCGAAGGCACCAAGATCGACAACCTGGTGCAGGTCGCCCACAACGTGAGGATCGGGAAGCACGTGGTCATCGCGGCGCAGACCGGCATCTCGGGCAGCGTCGAGATTGGCGACTACGTCGTCATCGGCGGGCAGGTGGGTATCTCCCAAAAAGTTCGCCTCGAGCCGGGAGTGGTGATTGGAGCTCAGGCTGGAATCTTGCCCGGCAAAATCGTACGGTCGGGAAGCACGATGTGGGGGACACCTGCGCGTCCGCTGGCGGAGTTCAAGAAGTTCTACGCCCATCTCGCGCAACTACCCCGCCTGGCCGAGCGCGTCAGGGAGCTGGCGGAGCGCCTCGGCTAGCAGACGGAGGTGCCTGATCCTCGAGAGCTCGTGCCGAAGGGCTTTATTATCATTCTCTTGGATACAACCCGACGGGGCCGCTTCCGCATCCACTCTATCGCCCGCCGTGCCGCCTTGCGGAACCTGGCGTTGCCGCTCCCCACGCCGTGCCGGGCCAGCCCGACCCGGGGGCAGTTTGCACCGGTATCGCTTTGCTAGCGGCTTGGGCTTTGCTACAATAAATTGCGGTGTCTAATCACCTGAATCACCGACTCTTGAAGATTGCGACCACACTGGCTCTCCTGTTCTTCCAGGTGAACCTGCTGTGGATAGCCGCGCAACATCGCCACGAGATCTACGAGATCTCAACGCCGCACACACGGGCCCTCCGCCGGGCGAGCCAAGCCCAGCAATCCGCGGCTGACAGCGGACTCTTCTGCATCGCCTGCCAGATTGTGCGGCACGCCGCGGCTCGGCCGTCCACCGGCGCCACAACTGCCGAAAGCTTAGGTGCGGTGTCCTTTCTGGCGGCGTCTTCTCTCAGCTCTTCCCATTCCCATCAGCCATCCACACTTTTCGGACGGGCTCCTCCCCGCGCCTGACTGTCCCCCCGATTTCTCGCTTGCCGCAGGCAGGCGTCGCCTATAAGGCAAAGCACGCCGGAAGACGGAGTTTGATCCGCCTCCCGCGCGGCGTTTTCATTCTGGCGGACTATTTCGGGTGCCAAAATGTATCTTCCACAAACCTCCAAGGGGCGGATTGACGAAGGATTTCGGGGAAAGATTGTAGCCGCGGCAGGGTTAGCGTTATTGATGCTGACGCTGGCGGCGGGTGACGCGAGCCCGCAAGCCCAGCCACCGCCCGCGATGCAGATTACCCTCGATCAGGCCATCCAATTGGCGGTCGCCCACAATCATGCCTTGAAGGCGGCGCGCACTCAGATTCAGCAGAGCCAGGCGCAGGAGATCACGGCCGGCCTCCGCCCCAACCCCGTGTTCAACTATGACGACCTCTTCGTGCCGATCGCTCCGAACGATTTCAACAGCACCAACCTGAACCAGATTAGCGAGTTCGACGTCGGAATCTCGAATCTCTGGGAGCGCGGACACAAGCGGCAGGCACGTCTCCGGGCGGCGCGCGACCAGACGGCGGTAACTCAATCGCTCGTGGGTGACAACGAGCGTACGCTGACCTTCAACGTCGGGCAGCAGTTCATCGGTGTGTTGCTCGCCAAATCCAACCTCGACTTCGCAAAGCAGGACCTCAAGAGCTTTCAACAGACCGTGGACATCGGCGAAGCCCGGTACAAAGCGGGCGCCATCAGTGAAGGCGACCTGCTCAAGATCAAGCTGCAACTCCTCCAATTCCAGACGGACGTCTCTTCCGCCGAACTTAGCCTGGTTCAGGGTCGGGCCAGCCTGCGGAGCCTGCTGGGCTATGACACGGTGCCTGCGAACTATGACGTGGTGGGCGATCTCACTTTCGTTCCCGTGCACGGCAACCAGGAGGACTTCCAGGCTACGGCGCTCGGGCTGCGTCCTGACCTCAGAGCCGCCGTCCAGGGAATCACCGCGGCCCAAAGCCAGCACCAGCTCGCGGTCGCCAACGGCAAGCGCGATTTCACAACCACGCTCGACTATACACACGTCTCGTCCATCAACAGCGCCAGCTTCACCTTCAACATGGAAATCCCCATCTTCGATCGCAACCAGGGCGAGATTGCTCGCACCCGGTACGCTATCGATCAATCGCAGGAGACCAAGACTGCGGCCCAGGAAACGGTGCTGACGGACGTCTCGACGGCCTACGGGGCGGCGGCGGAAGGCGAGAAGATCGTTCAGCTCTACGAGTCCGGCTACTTGAAGCAGGCCGGGGACTCGCGCGACATCTCCGAGTACGCTTACCAGCGCGGCGCCGCCAGCCTGCTTGACTTCCTCGACGCCGAGCGCAGCTACCGGGCGACCCAACTCGCTTATCGCCAATCGCTCGCCACCTACATGCTGGCGCTCGAGCAGCTACGCGAGGCCGTCGGAACGAGGGCATTGCCATGAGACAAACCTGGACGAGTGACCAGTGGCGAATGACGAGTGTACGCTCCGGAGCCCGCTGCTCCGCGGGCCTCGCCGCGCTTCCGGGACTTCTCCTTGCCATCCTGCTCATGCCGCTCGCGGGTTGCAGCCGGCACTCCGCCGATGCCCAGTCGACCTCAACGTCGTACAGCAGCGGGGAAACGAGCAGTGAGAAAGCGCAACTGTTCACCGTGCCCGCCGGCCAGATGTCTCACGTCCAGGTGGTGACGGTCGAGAGCCAGCGGCTGCCGCGCGTGCTGCGCCTGACCGGGTCGGTGGCGTACAACAATTTCGAGACCACGCCGGTCATCACCCAGGTGAGCGGGCCGGTGGCGCGGATTCTGGTCTCACCCGGGGAAGTAGTACGCAAAGCGCAGCCCATGTTCTACGTCGCGAGTCCCGATTACGCCCAGGCGCGGACCAATTACTTGAAGGCGCGCGACGCCTTCGCGCTCGCCGGGAAGGCCTCCACGCGCGCCCAGGACCTGTACGCCCACCACGCCATCGCCGAGGCCGACCTCCAGCAGGCTGAGTCCACGCACAACCAGGCGCAGGCCGATCTCCAGGCGGCGGAGCAGGCGCTGCGGGTGCTGGGTATCGACCCGGAGAAACTGTCCCAGCAGCCGGTGTCGCCGGAGGTTCCGGTACTCGCGCCGCTCGCGGGTGAGGTGGTGGAACGGCTGGTGGGTCCCGGCCAGGTCATCCAGGCGGGCGCCACGCAGGTGTTCACGATTTCCAACATGTCGACGGTGTGGGTGCTGGCCAATGTCTACGAGCACGACCTCGGCTATGTCCACCTGGGCGACCCGGTGGCGATTCAGACCGACGCCTATCCGACCACTTTCCACGGGCGCATCTCCTACATCGGCGCGGCGCTCGACCCGACGTCGAGGACGCTTCAAGTGCGCATCGTCACGGAGAATCCGGGGCGCAAGCTCAAGAAAGATATGTACGTGACGGCGAGCGTCCAGGCTGGCGTGGTGAGCGCGCTGGCTGTGCCCGACTCGGCGGTACTGCGGACGCCCGAGAATCAGCCCTTCGTCTACGTCGCGGCCAACCCGCCGAACCAGTTTGCCCAGCGGCTGGTCCAGATCGGTGAGAGCCAGGGGGGAAAGACCGAGATCACGAGCGGCCTCAAGGCTGGCGAGCAGGTCGCGGCCGACGGCAGCTTGTTCTTGCAGTTCGCGAATTCGTTGCAGAGGTAGGAATAGATATTCAGAGATACGGATGAAGGAGGGCGCGTCAGAAACTGGCGGCTCCGCCGCTTTGCTGTGCGGAAAGGCTTCGCCTTTCCGCGCGATCAGAGTAATGCAAATAAGCAATCAAGGCTTTGGCGCCCGGCCGGGAAGGCATAGCCTTCCCGCACAGCGGGGCGGCAAAGCCGCTGGAGAGGGAACTGCCGAGTTTTCACACAGGCGCTGAAGGCCGTGAGTCACTTCACTCGCGCGGCCGTCAGCGGTTCCGGAATTCGAGCCGAGGATGATCCACCGCGTCGTCCAATTCGCTCTGAACCAGCGCTTCCTGGTCCTGATGTTCGTGGCGCTTATTGTGCTGGGGGGAGCCATCTCTTTCCAGCGCATGCCGGTGGACGCCTATCCCGACCTCTCGCCGCCCATGGTCGAGATCATCACCCAGTGGCCCGGCCACGCCGCCGAAGAGGTCGAGCGCCTGGTGAGCTTGCCCATCGAAGTCGAGATGAACGGCGTTCCGAAGCTCGTGACCATGCGCTCCATCTCGCTCTACGCGCTTTCGGACGTGCGCCTGACGTTCGAGGATGACGCCGACAACTACTTTGTCCGGCAGGTAGCCTTCGAGCGGCTGAGCGGCGTCAGCCTGCCTGCCGGAGTCACGCCGACGCTCGCGCCACTCTTCAGCCCGAGCGGGCTGGTCTACCGCTACGTCCTCGAGAGTCCCGACCACACACCGCAGGAACTCAAGACCTTCGAGGACTGGGTGCTGGAGCGCGCCTACAAGTCCGTGCCCGGCATCGCCGACGACTCGGGCTTCGGCGGCACGGTGATGCAGTATCAGGTGCTGCTCGATCCAGCGCGCATCTACAACTACCACCTGACGGTGCCGCAAGTGATTCAATCGCTCTCCGCCAACAACGCCAATACGGGAGGCGGATTCTATTCCCAAGGCGGCCAGTTCTACTACGTGCGCGGACTGGGGCTCGCGCGCGACACCCAGGACATCGGCGAAATCGTCCTGGCCAGTAACAACGGCGCGCCAGTGCGCGTCCGCGACGTGGGCGAAGTGACCATTGGACACGCGCCGCGCCTGGGCGAGTTCGGCTTCGCCGACCGGGTGGCGGGCAAGGTGAAGGATAACGGCGACGCCGTCGAGGGCGTCATCCTGATGCGCCGCGGCGAGCAGACCCAGAACGTGCTCAAGCGCGTCGAAGCCAAGACCGCCGAGTTGAATCGCGGCGTGCTGCCGCCCGACGTCAAAGTGCGGCCTTTCTACGACCGCAGCGAACTGGTGCAGTTGACGGTGGATACGGTAGAGGGGAACCTGCTGCGCGGTATGGCGCTGGTGCTTATCGTGCTCATCTTTTTTCTGGTAAGCTTCCGCGCCGCGGTCATCACCGCCCTCACCATCCCCATCGCCTTGCTCTTTGCCTTCATCTTCCTTCATGCGCATGACGTTTCCGCCAACCTGCTCTCGATCGGCGCCATCGACTTCGGAATCCTCATCGACGGCACCATCGTGATGATGGAGAACATCTACCGCGAGCTCGGACTCCGGCAAGGACAGTCGTACCAGCTGGACGAAGTCATCCTGTCGGCGGCGCGCGACGTGGATCGGCCCGTCTTCTACTCGGTTTCGGTGATCATTGCCGGCTACCTACCCATCTACGCGCTCAGTGGTCCTTCGGGCAAGCTTTTCCACCCCATGGCCGACACGATGTCCATCGCCCTCGTCGGGGCGCTGCTGCTCGCGCTGACCCTGGTTCCGGTTCTGATCTCGTATTGGTTCAAGGCGGGAGTGAAAGAACACGTCAACCGGCCATTCGAATGGATCAAGAAGGTTTACGGCGTCGAGCTCAGATGGTGCCTTGACCATCCCAAGCTGACCCTGCTCGTCGCGGGCGCTATCTTCGGCGGCACCTTGCTCCTGGTTCCGGGTATAGGCGGTGAGTTCATGCCGCATCTGGACGAGGGAGCGCTGTGGGTACGGGCGACGATGCCCTATACCATTTCCTTTGAGGAAGCGAGCAAGATCGCACCTCAGATCCGCCAGATCCTGATGTCCTACCCACAGGTGACGGTGGTGGGCTCAGAGCTTGGACGTCCTGACGACGGCACCGATCCCACCGGCTTCTTCAATTGCGAGTTTTACGTGGGACTGAAGCCTTACAAAGACCAGACCTGGAAGCAGCCCGGCGGCATTCATACCAAAGACCAGCTGATTGACTCGATTCAGCACCGGCTGGAGTCTTACCCTGGGATCATTTTCAACTACACCCAGCCGGCCGAGGACGCCGTCGACGAGGCGCTGACCGGGCTGAAGAGCGCCCTGGCGGTGAAGGTCTACGGTTCTGACCTGACTGTGCTTCAGGAGAAGGCGATCGAAATCAAGAACGTTCTCGAGAAGGTTCGCGGCTTCTCGGAGCTGACCGTGGTGCGCGAGCTCGGCCAGCCGAGCCTGCTGGTTGACGTGGATCGCGAGAAGATCGCGCGCTACGGAATCAACGTCGCCGACGTGGAAGCCGTCGTCCAGGCGGCGGTCGGCGGTCAAGCGGCCACCCAGGTGATTCAGGGCGAGAAGCTGTTTGACTTGGTCGTGCGCATGCAGCCGCAGTTTCGTTCGAGCGCCCAGGAGATTGGGAATCTGCTGGTCGGCACGCCCACCGGCCAGCAGATCCCCTTGAGCCAGCTCGCCGACATCCGGCAGGGCACCGGGGCCTCCTTCATCTACCGCGAGAACAACTCGCGCTATATCGGCATCCAGTACAGTATTGCGGGCCGGGACCTGGAGCGTGCCGTGGAGGATGGCCAGAAGGCGGTCAGCAAGACCGTCACCCTGCCTTTCGGCTACCGGCTGGAATGGGGCGGTGAGTACAGCGAGTTCCTGGCTGCTAAAGCGCAGCTCAGCGTTATCGGACCACTGACCGTCGTGCTGATCTTCCTGATCCTGTTTGCGCTTTATGGCAATTTCAAGTTCCCGATGATGATTGCGCTGGGAGTAGTGATGACCGAACCCGTTGGGGCATTGCTGGCCCTCAGGCTCACGCATACACCGTTCAGCGTTTCCTCGGTGTTGGGACTCTTGGCGCTGATGGGCGTCTCGACGGAGACCGTCGTGATCATGGTTTCCTACATCAATAAACTGCGCCTGGAAGGCAAGGAAATCCGCACGGCAACCCTGGAGGGCGCGCTGCTCAGACTGCGGCCGATTATGATGACGGCGCTCGTCGCATGCCTGGGACTACTGCCTGCCGCACTTTCACACGGCATCGGCTCGGATTCCCAGCGGCCGTTTGCCATCGTTATCGTGGGGGGCCTGATCTCGCCTCTGTTCCTGGGATTTTTCGTCAACCCCGTGCTCTACGAGCTGGTGGCGCGCGAGGGCGATGTGCTTCAGGTTTAGCTCGTTTGGGCCTCCTGCGGCATTCACCCTAAGCAGCACGGACGAGTCAAATCCAGAGGAGTCAAATTGATTTTTCGTGGTAGGGTTAGTAGAATCTCTTGCAGTTGGGACAAGTTGAGAACTGAATGGCAGGCGACCGGTTGTTTGTGGGGCCGACCCGCCGGGGAAAGGAGTTCTCGAACGTGGCGCGAAGGTTTAACAAAGGCTTTTTGATTCTGGCGGGGTTGGCGCTCGTCGCCGTCTGCTTATGGGTGGGCGCAGGAACGGCGCGAATCGAGGCGCGCGCCGCTCGCACTTCGGGGACCTCGACCGCCATCAACACCGACCGGATTGTCCGCTATATCCGCGAGCGCTTTGGGGTGCCGGAGAACGTCAAGCTGACGGTCGGCCCAATGGAGAACGCGCCGTTGCCCGGCTTTTATCAAGCGGTGGTTGCCGTTGACTACGGCGAGCAGAACAAGCAGCAGAACACCAAGCAATCGATCCTGGTCTCCAAGGACGACCGGTATCTGGTAATCGGCAGCGCCGTTCCGCTGGGCGCCAATCCCAAGGCGGAGGTCGTCGAGAAGGTTCGCCAGGCACTCAAGGTTCCGACGGCCGTGCAGTTGACCGCCGGTACGTTCCGTCCCTCGGAGTTCGCAGTCTTCAACCAGACCCAGGTCACGGCGGACGACGGCAAGAAGAAGCAGAGCCAGAACTTCTACCTCTCAAAGAACGATCGCTTCCTGGTTCTCGGCCAGGTCTTCGCGATGAACGTCGACCCGATGCGCGAGGCCCTGCGCACCATCACCACTCAGAATCAGCCGAGCGTGGGCCCGGCCACGGCGCCGGTGACCATCGTCGAGTACGCCGACCTTCAGTGTCCGAGCTGCGCCCACTTCCACGAGGTCCTGGAGAAGCAAGTACTGCCCAAGTACGGTGACAAGGTCCGCGTGATCTTCAAGGAATTCCCGTTGCCCATGCATGACTGGTCGACGGAAGCGGCGATTGCCAACGAGTGCGCTTACCAGATCGATCCTGCGGCCTTCCTCAATTACCGCAGCATGATCTTCGCGCGCCAAAGCTCGTTCACGGTGGCCAACGTTCGCGACCTGCTGCTCCAGTACGGGCAGGAAGCGGGCATCGACCGGCTGCGTCTGGCGGCCTGCATGGACGCCAAGGCGTCCATGCCCCGCATCGAAGCCGACAAGCGCGAGGGCGAGAAGCTCGGCGTCATGCGCACGCCGACGTCGTTCATCAACGGACGGCGCGTGGAAGGTTCACCGCCCGACGCTGACCTTTACAAGATTATCGACCAGGCGCTTGCCGATAAGCCGGAGAAGAAAGGGAAGGGGTAAGACTCGCCCCGCCGCTTAGACCGAATTCTCCGCTTCCGGCCAAGGCAGCCGCGCGATGCGGTGCAGGCGCGTCAGCGATATGGACAGAATGAGGAAGTAAACCAGGCAGATCCCGCCACCCAGTGCCAGCGCGAAACGGGTACCACTGATCTCGGCGACTGAACCCACCCACAAGCTCCCCAAAGGGGAGAAGCCCAGAACCGTCAATGTGTAGAAGCTCATGATCCGCCCGCGCAGCTCGGGTGGGCTGATGAGTTGTAGCGTGGTGTTGGTGAGCGCGAGCGCGCCGATCATCGTCGCGCCCAGCACGGCCAGCAGGAAGAACGCCCACCAAAAGCTACGCGCCTGGGAGAGCAGAATCAGCGCCAGACTGAAGACGGCGGCGCTCGTGATGATGAACCGGCCTTTGTGCGCACCGCTTCGCTGGGCGGCGAGCGTCAGGGCGGAAACCACGGCGCCGAGGCCGGCTCCCGCCATCAGATAGCCGAGTCCTGAGGGGCCTGTCTTGAGCAGGTCGCGCGCGAACACCGGCATCAGCACGATGAAGGGCAGTCCGAAGAGGCTCAGGAAGGAAGGGATCGACAGCAGGATGAGCGTCAGGCGGTGCTGGTTGATGAACCGCATGCCGTCGAGCATCGCCCGCCAGACGCCGGGGCCTTCGCGGTGGCGATGCGCGGGTATACGGATGATGCCCAGGGCTATGATCAGCGCCAGGAAGCTCACCGAGTTGAGATAAAAGCACCCGGCGGTACCCACCGTAGCCAGCGCCAGACCCGCCAGCGTCGGCCCGATGGCTCGCGACATGTTGAACTGCGCCGAGTTGAGTGCGATGGCGTTCACCAGGTCCTCGCGCTCGACCAGATCGGGGACCATCGCCTGATAGGCAGGACTGTTCAGCGCCGAAGCGAGTCCGGTGAGGAAGCTGATGGCCAGAATCTCGGTGATGTTGATGACTTTGAGCGAAGTGAGCAGACCGAGGACGAGCGCCAGAACCATCATGCTGGTTTGGGTGACCAACATCATCTTGCGCCGATTCAGCCGGTCGGCAATCGCCCCGCCCGGCAAGGAAAAGACGAACGACGGAATGTAGCCGAGGAAGCCGTTCAGTCCCAGCAGGAAGGGGGAATTGGTCATCACCAGAATCTGCCAGCCGAGCGCCAGGTTCTGCATCCAGGTGCCGATGTTGGAGAGGAAGTTTCCGCTCCAAAACCACGCGAAGTCGCGGTGACCGAGCGAGCGGAACATGGCGGGCAGACGGCGAGTCTCAGCCGCGTGTGCGGTTGTCGCGGTCGTCAGCGTGTCGAGCTTATCGGCCATGATCCCGTGTCGCCGGATGCGGCGAGCCCTCATTATATAGAGAATTAAATTCATCCTGCGGATGCAACCTGCCGATAGTCCCGTCAGGCGCGCTCGCTGGCTTCGGGAAAAGCTTGCCGGCGTGAGTACTGGCAAGCGCTCTCTAGCTCCAAGGGGGGCCCGGAGCGGCGAGGCGCCGGCTTTGGTCGCGGACTGTCGGGCCCCCGAATGCCGGGAAACCGGCGGTGAGGGCGGGTGAAAACCGTGCGGACTGACGAGATCCAGAAACAGCTTCGATCCTTCGACCGGGTTAGCTTGCGACTCTGGCTGGCGGCGACGCTGGCGATGAGCGCAGTCGCGTTGGCGTTTGTCTGGCTAGTGCTGCCGGCGATTCTGCGTCACACGCGGGCTTTCGAGGCGCAGGTGTGGCGGAGCCCTCCGGCCTTTCTTGGCGCCGCGGCTCTCATCTTGCTCTTCAATGTCTACATTCTCCAGCGCCGCAAGGTGCTCGATCGTGCCCGCAACGAAATGATTCACGAACTGGTGCGCGCCGAGGCGGAGGAGATGTTGTCTCTGCTCGACCCGGTTACCGAGCTCTTCAACCGCCGCTTCCTCGACCGCATCCTACCCCGCGAAATCAGCTACGCGGACCGGTATGACTCCCCCCTCACGCTCGCACTTTTCGACATCGTGGGTTTCAAGTCCGAGAACGAGCGCGCGGGCGACATCGTCGGCGACGGAATCCTGGTGGAAGTCGCGCGGTTGCTCAACCGAACCTTCCGGCCGGCCGACTTGGTCATCCGTTATGGCGGCGATGAGTTCCTGGTGTTGATGCCGGGGACGAAAGAATCCTCCGCCGGGCATGCCCTCGAGCGTCTGATGAGACAGGTGGAGATTTGGAACCGGGCGCACGCCCGCAAGGACTTTCGGCTCGCGTTCAACGTAGGAATGGCGGCTTATTCACGTGGCACCGAAGTCGCGGCGCTGCTGGCCGCCGCCGAACACCAGCTCTACCTCAGCCGCCTTCAAGGGTCCGGCGCTCTGGGTGGCCAGTCTCCGAGCGAAACCACCGCTAAAGCCTGATCCTTCCTCGCTCGCCCAGCCCGAATCGAAGATATAATGCGGCTCGAGAGTTCGGATTGACTTCTTCCCGCAGGAGGATTGCGATGAACCGTTCGCGCCGAGAGTGGTGTTTGGGACTGACCTCGCGGGCGTCGCTCGCCGCCTTGGCGGTGCTCGCGGCGGAACGCGGCGCTCGTGCCGCGGCCAGCGTGCTCCCCTCGCGAGCCTATCGCTTCGAGGACCTGCCGGCCCACACGAGCGCCGGAAACATTTTCCGCCCCGTGCTCGAGGGCGAACTTCACACCGGCGCCTATATCGAGCTGCACGAGTCGGTTCTCGCGCCCGGCGCCATGCCTCATCCGGCGCACCACCATGTCCATGAGGAGATGTTCCTGGTTCGCGAGGGATCGCTCGAGGTGACGATCGCGGGCAAGTCGTCGCGTTTGGGTCCGGGGTCGGTCGCGTACGTTGCTTCAAACCAGGAACACGGCATCCGCAACGCGGGCACGACCCCCGCGCAGTATTTTGTCCTCGCATTTGGCAAAGATGAGCAATAGACCGGCGAGTGGCGGCTCTCCTTGCTTGGACTTTCGCTGCGCCGCGGAGAAGGTCGCACAACGCCGCGCGCGCTGTAGCGGCGCTCTCTGCGCGACGAGGACGGCGGCCAGAGGCCGCCGCTACAGAGCATCACGCCTCCAATTCCTTCCGGCAGTAGGCGTAGCACTTCTTCATCTCAGCGACCGTATCGAGTCCCTTGATCTCCTCGTTGTACTCGTACTCGATGTTGGCAGGAATCTTCCAGTGCTGGTCGCGCAGCAGGCGCAGCACCGGGCCGATGGGCGTCTCGCCCTGCCCGAAAGGCTCGTTCGGGCCATGATTCTTCTTGCGGTCTTTGATGTGCAGCGTGACGATGCGGTCGTGGTGCTCTTTGATGTAGGCTACCGGGTCGTATCCCGCGGCGGTGAAGTGCCCGATATCTAGGTTGACGCCGATGTATTGCGACGCGCCGTGCATGGCGCGGGCAAAGGTCTCGGGGGTCGAGAACTCGTCGGGGTCGCGGGTGTCGTCGTGTCCGTGGAAGCCCACCATGATCTTGTACTTCCTGGCGTAGACGTCGACGCGCGGCGCAACGCTGACGTTGGCCGAAGCCGTGATGTACTTCAAGCCCATCGCCTGCGTCATCTGGAAGCCGCGCTCGATCTCCGGGTCCGTAAAATCCTTGCGAAAGCTGTAATTGTAGGCGTAGAGCAGGATGCCGGCATTGTCGAACTGTTGGCGGATCTCGTGAAAGTGGGAAAGCGGCGTGGTCAGCCGCCACTGGCGCAATGCCTCGCGCGCCGTGCGGTCTTCGTGGGGCTCGACGTGTCCGGCATACAGCTCGCACTCGCCAAGTCCCACCGTCTTGTAAGCTTCGATGGCGGCGGCCAGCGGGCGGTCGCGGAAGGAATAACTCTGCGCGCCAATTTGCACGCCGCGGACTACCGAGTTGATCCTCTCGGCGCCCAGCAAGCGCCGGCCGTCCAGCATCAGTCCGGCAGTCGCACCCACCATCAACTTGCCGGCTTCCCGACGTGATAACACGGTCATGAGTCCTCCTCGGAGCAAATCTGCTCGTCCTGGTGCGCGCAGTATATGCGCTCGGCGGCGTGCCTGCAAGAAAGCCATGCTGTCCGTCGCGCGCGCGGTGTCTGTTACAATGGGCGCGGTGGTCGTAGCCCCGTGAACCGCAATTCGCAACTTTACTCGAAGTGGGCGCTCGAGATGCGCCGCTCCGACGAGTTTCGCGCCGGAGAGCGCATCGGGGTGGCGGTGTCGGGCGGCGCGGACTCCGTGCTGCTGTTCGATTTCATGAAGCGCCTGGCGCGCGAGCGAGGGTTGGTGCTGGCGGCAGTCCATTTCAACCACCGGCTCCGCGGAGCGGAATCCGACGGCGACGAAGCTTTTGTGCGCGGCCTGGCAAAACAGAGCGAGGCTGAATTCCTGGGGTCGAATGCCGACGTCGGCCGAGCGGCGCGCGAGGCTCGCGCGAACCTCGAAGCGACGGCGCGCCGGCTGCGTTACCAGTACTTCTTCGGGTTGGTGCGGCAGGGCAAGCTCGATAAGCTGGCGACAGCGCACACCGCCGACGACCAGGCGGAGACCGTACTGCTGCGTCTGCTGCGCGGCGCCGGCACGCGCGGCCTGGGTGGAATCTATCCCGCGCTCGAAGGAATCATCATCCGGCCGTTTCTGCGTCTCACGCGGGCTGAGGTCCGCGCGGAAGTCCAGGCGCGCAACCTCCCCTTCCGCATCGATTCGACCAATCTCGACACGCGCCTGGTACGTAACAAAGTGCGCGCCGAGCTTTTGCCGCGGCTCGCCCGCGACTTCAACCCGCGCGTGGTTCGCCTGCTGGCGGAGCTCGCCGAGCGGTCGCGCGACGAAGAGTCTTATCTCGAGCAGCAGGCGCGGGAACGGGCGCGTCCCTGGCGCGTGAGCGTGGAGGGCGAGGAGAAAATTCCGTTGGGGCCACTGCTCGATTTTCCTCCCGCGCTCCAGCGTCGTATCCTGCGGCAAATGCTGATGGCGGTACGCGGCGGACTGCGGGGCGTCGCTTACGAGCACATCGAAGCTCTGCGACGGCTTGTGTCGGCGACTCAAAGCGGCCATCAACTGAATTTGCCGGGAGTGGTGGCTCGCAGGGAATTCGACTGGCTGGTCGTGGCTGCCGGGCCAGGTGAATCCAGGCGACCGACCGAGGGAATCGGCGCCTATTCGTATCCCGTCGAGCTCCCGGGCGCGGTCCACGTGCCTGAACTCGGCGTGACGTTCCGGTTCAAAATAGTCGATACAAAAAAAATGGGAACGTCGTATAATAAACTTGGGTTGGCGTGCCTAGATCGAATGAAGTTAGGAACGCCCTTGGTTTTGCGAGGTTGGTGCGCGGGAGACCGCTTTCAGCCTGGTGGTACGCGCAAGCTCTTGAAGGTTAAGGAGCTTCTTAGCCGTCGTAGGATCCCGGTGCCGGAGCGCAGGCTGTGGCCAGTGCTCGTGAGCGGCGCAGAAATCGCTTGGGTGAAAGGCTTTCCGCCTGGCCGTCTCGCGGCGGCGGATTCGGCGTCAGGGGAAGTGGTTATCGTGAGCGAGGAGTCCGAAGCGATGAGTGGCTAGTAAGTGGTTGATTCCAGGCACGGCGGAAGCCATCCGTCGGGGAGCGCTATCCGGGGTGAAGGTCAGGCATCTAACGGAGTGTAGGAGTAAGGATCGGGATGGAGGTTGGGCAGCGCAGGCTCAAGTGATTGCGCGTCGCCGGGAGATCGTGAGTTGGGCTCGGGGACCAGGGGAGGAACCTAAGTGAACTCGGTAGTCAAGAACATCATTTTCTGGGTGGTGATGGTGGCCACTGCCGCTCTCTTGTATGCGGTGGTCAAATCCAACACCGGCGAACAACCGACGAAGCTGAACTTCTCCGACTTCATGAACCGGGTCAATACGGACGACGTCCACGACGTGATCATCTCCGGCACGGACGTCACCGGCCACTTCAAGAAAGAGAACGGACACGCCTTCAAGACGACCATTCCCGCTAACTATCCCGACCTCTACAAGGACCTCATCGACAAAGGCGTGAACGCCGAAGTGAAGGATAATTCCAACGGCAACTGGCTCACTTGGGTAGGCAACGGCCTGCCGATGATCATCCTGCTGGGCTTCTGGATCTTCTTCATGCGGCAGATGCAGAGTGGAGGCAACAAGGCGCTTTCCTTCGGGAAGAGCCGTGCCCGCCTGCTTTCCAGCCAGCAGAAGAAGGTGACGTTCAAGGACGTGGCCGGGGTCGACGAGGCCAAGGAAGAGCTGCACGAGATTATCGAGTTTCTGCGCGAGCCGGCGAAATTCCAGAAGCTGGGCGGACGCATCCCCAAAGGCGTTCTGCTTGTCGGACCTCCGGGTACCGGCAAGACTCTGCTCGCCCGCGCCATCGCCGGTGAAGCTAACGTTCCGTTCTTCTCGATTTCCGGCTCGGACTTTGTGGAGATGTTCGTCGGCGTGGGCGCGTCGCGCGTCCGCGACCTGTTCGAGCAGGGCAAGAAGAACGCCCCTTGCATCATCTTCATTGATGAGATTGACGCTGTCGGACGCCATCGCGGCGCCGGACTGGGCGGCGGCCACGATGAGCGCGAGCAGACTCTGAACGCGTTGCTGGTGGAGATGGACGGGTTCGAGTCGAACGAGGGCGTGATCCTCATCGCTGCCACCAACCGTCCCGACGTGCTCGATCCGGCGTTGTTGCGCCCCGGCCGTTTTGACCGGCGCGTCGTGGTGCCGCGTCCCGACGTGGGCGGGCGCGAGGGCATCCTCAAAGTTCACACCAAGAAGATTCCGCTCTCCGAAGACGTCGATATCTCCGTGCTGGCGCGCGGCACGCCGGGCTTTTCCGGCGCCGATCTCGCCAACCTGGTGAACGAAGCGGCGCTGCTTGCGGCGCGTCAGAATCGCAAGCAAGTGGTCATGGTGGATTTCGAGGCCGCCAAGGACAAGGTCCTGATGGGCGCCGAGCGCAAGTCGATGATTCTCTCGGACGAGGAAAAGAAGAATACCGCCTACCATGAAGCGGGACACGCGCTGGTCGCGTGCATGGTGCCCTACGCCGATCCGGTCCACAAAGTGACGATTATCCCGCGCGGCATGGCGCTGGGCGTCACGATGCAGTTGCCGGTGGATGACAAGCACACGTACACCAAGGACTATCTCGAGTCGCAGCTTGCCATCATGATGGGCGGACGCGTGGCCGAAGAGATGTTTCTGAACCACGTCACCACCGGCGCCGGCAACGACATCGAGCAAGCGACGGAACTCGCGCGCCGCATGGTGTGCGAATTCGGGATGTCGGGCCTGGGTCCCTTGGCCTTCGGCAAGAACCAGCAGGAAATCTTCTTGGGAAGGGATCTCGCCACCCAGCGCGACTTCAGCGAGGACACCGCGATCAAGATCGACCAGGAAGTGAAGAAGTTCGTTATGCATGGCTACGAGCGCGCCAAGGACGTCCTCACCTCGAATCGCGACGCGCTGATCCGGATCGCGGAGAATCTGCTCGAGCGCGAGGTCCTGGACTCGAATGAAGTTAAGCTCTTGGTGGACGGAAAGCCGCTGCCCGAGCGGATTCGCCCCGAGCCGCCTAAGCCTCCCGAAGCCGAGACGACGCAGATCCTCAAGCCCAAGCCGAGTCCTGGCCTGCCGGGCCGCGAGCGTCCTCAGCCGGCGTAACGAAACGCCATCCGTCAAACTTTGGAGTGCGCGAGCGACGCTGCCGCTTTGTCTGGCGGGAGCATAGCTCCGGCGGAAGACGATTGTGCTTTGCCAGCAACCTGGCGACGAGCAAAGCGGAAGCTGGGCTTCCGCGCTCCCAACGGCGTCCTCCGCCCTCCGGCCAAGAATTTCGCGCTTTTTCCTCCCAGCAAAACTATAATCCTCGCCCTCGGAACGAGTGGGAATACTCTGGCCGATGCGGCCAACCAGGGAGGGAATCGCTATGAGAATGTTCACCGCCGAGCTGGTGGGTACGGCGCTGCTGATCCTGCTGGGCAACGGCGTTGTGGCCGGTGTGTTACTGGCCAAGTCCAAAGCGGAGAAGTCGGGCTGGATCGTGATCACCACGGGCTGGGCGCTCGCCGTTGCCATGGGAGTCTACGCCGTCGGACGCATCAGCGGCGCGCACTTGAATCCTGCCATCACGCTGAGCCTGGCGGCAGTCGGCAAGCTGCCGTGGAGCCAAGTGCCGGCGTACCTCGCGGGCCAGCTTCTCGGCGCATTTCTCGGCGCGGTACTCGTCTGGCTGGCGTATCTCGCGCACTGGTCCGCGACGGAAGATCGGAATCTCAAGCTCCTGGTATTCTCGACCGCCCCCGCAATTCGCCGCCTGTCCGCTAACGTTGTGACCGAAATCATCGGAACGTTTGTGCTGACCTTCGGCGTGCTGGCGCTGGGAGCGAACAAAGCTCCCAACGACACGGGTCTGACGCCGTTGCTCGTGGGCTTCCTGGTCTGGGCGATTGGACTCTCCCTCGGTGGTCCGACGGGCTATGCCATCAACCCGGCACGCGACCTTGCGCCGCGCATCGCCCACGCCATCCTGCCGATTCCCGGCAAGGGTGGCTCCGACTGGGGTTATGCCTGGGTGCCCATTGTCGGACCTCTAGTCGGCGGGGTCATCGGCGCGGTAGCCTACGTTGGCCTGTTTGGAGCCTAGTGAGAAGCCGCCCCCAATTTGAACTTCGGGTCGGCGGACGCCGTGTCCGCCTGGGCGAGCGCACTCTCGTGATGGGTGTGCTCAACGTGACCCCCGATTCCTTTTCGGACGGCGGCCGCTATCTCGATTCCGCGCGAGCCATCGAGCATGGACTCGAGCTCGCGCGCCGTGGGGCTGATTGGATCGACGTGGGCGGGGAATCGACGCGGCCGGGTTCGAAGCCGGTGACGGCGGAAGAAGAGTTGGAGCGCATCTTGCCGGTGATCTCCGGGTTGCGGCGCCGCCTGCCGCGGAGTCGCGGCAAGCTGGCTGCAGACCCGGTGGCGATCTCCATCGATACCACCAAGGCCGAGGTCGCCGAGGCGGCTGTCGCGGCCGGTGCCGCGGTCATCAACGACGTGAGCGGCCTGCGTTTTGATCCGCGCTTGGCCGACGTTGCGGCTCGCTATGGCACGCCGCTTGTGCTCATGCACCTCCGCGGACGTCCTAAGACCATGCAGCAGCGGCCGTTCGCGCGCTCCATCTGGCGGTCGATTCGGGCCGGATTCGCCGCGTCGATTCACAGGGCGCTTGCCCGCGGCGTTCGACGCTCGCAGCTCATCCTCGATCCTGGCCTGGGCTTTGGGAAAACGCGCCGCCAGAACTTTGAAATCCTCGCGGGACTCGAGCGGTTGCGCTCTTACCGCTTGCCGATCCTCGTCGGCAGCTCGCGCAAATCGTTCGTGCGGGCTATCGTCGCAGGGGAAGAAGTAGGGGAGCGCTCCGCGCTCCCGTCACAGCGCGCCGGGAGGTCCCCTGCGCTCCCGCTCGAACGAGCCGGGAAGCGCTCTGTGCTTGCGCGGGAGGGCCACGCCCTCCCCTACAACGGCAGGGGCCGAGCCCTCCCCTACTCCCGTCTTTGTAGTGGCGACGCGGCCGCCGTTGCCGCCGCAATCCTCCGGGGCGCGCACATCGTTCGCGTCCACGACGTCGCCGCCGTGCTGCCGGCGGTGCGCATCGCTGACGCGATTCTGAGCGCGGCAGTGTAGCCAGTGCACTTGACTTTGGGGTGGGGCGGGGCTACTTATAGTACGGGTGCTTGGGGCGCAGTTCGCTGAAGGACGGGATTTATGAACAGTCGGCTGGCCAAGTTGTTGATCATTGCAATGGTTGCGATCGTCGCGCTTGTCCCCTCTGCATTCGCCCAGATGCACTCCGCAGGAGGACACGGAAGTGGGCATGGTCCCGGCATGCGACCCGGGCCCGGCGGCGCTTTCCATCCTGGCTTCCATGGTTTCGGCCGAAACCACCGCGGCGGCCGCTTCTTCGGCAATCCCTACGTTCTCTATCCCGACTATTACGACTACGGCGACTACTACGACTATGGCTACGAAGGCCCGCCGCCCCCTCCGCCTTACCCGGCTCAGGGGTATGGCGATCAGGCAACTGCTCAGTCTGCCCCGCCTTCGCCCCCTGCCGACCCCTTGGTCATTGAGTATCAAGGCGATGAGTGGGTACGCGTGACGAACGCCGGTGGCCCACCCGCGTCCGTCGAACCTGCTCAGACGCTGATCGCGGAACGCTCGGAATCAGCCGGCCGGCGTGCGACGATCCGCCGAGAGCAGCCTCCCACGCCCGCTCTCGATCTTCCGCCCGCCGTCCTGGTGTTCCGTGACGGACACCAGGAAGAAGTGAAGGGATACACGATTATGGGCACGACCTTGTACACCAGCGGGGATTACTGGACTACCGGCTCGTGGACGAGGCAAATCCGCATCGCCCAGTTGGATGTCCCGGCAACTCTGAAACTCAACCAGCTTCGCGGTGTGAAGTTCAGTCTGCCCGCCGGCCCAAACGAAATCGTGATGCGCCCGTAAGTCCCCATCGTTCTGCGTCCTTGCCTGCGGCGATTCGGCCCGACGACGCCTCGGTATCTCTTCGTTCAGAGTTTTCCGTTACAATCATGGTCTGTGAGTGAGAAGCCTCTGCTCTTCGGCACGGATGGCGTGCGCGGCGTTGCGGGACACTATCCACTCGACCGCGAGACGGTGGGGAAACTGGGACTGGCGGTCGCCGCGGTGCTCGAGCGCGCGACGGCGGAGCGTCCACTGCGCATTTTGCTGGGTGAGGACACGCGCGAGTCGAGCGGCTGGATTTCGCGCTTACTGGCTGCGGGACTGAGGTCGCGTGGTGTGGACGTGGTATACACTGGCGTGATCACAACGCCTGGCGTCGCCTATCTCACGCGCCGTCGCGGTTTCGTCGCCGGCGTCATGGTTTCGGCGTCCCACAATCCTTATCAGGACAACGGCATCAAGATTCTCTCGAGTGCGGGCACCAAGCTCGCCGAGCCCGTCGAGCTCGAAATCGAGCGCGAGCTCAACGACGCGCGCAGCGGGCTCGAGAGCGTCGCCACGGTGGAGGCTTCGCTGACCGCCGACCCTGAGTTGCGCAACGACTATGTCGAGCACCTGGCCGAGTTGCTGCCGGAACCCAGGCGCGCGGCGAGATTCCGCGTCGTCGTAGATTGCGCGCACGGTTCGACGACCTATATCATCCCGGCGCTCGCCAAGAAGCTGGGCATCGACGTATGCATCCTCAACGCTGAGCCGAACGGCCGCAACATCAACCTGGATTGCGGGTCGCTTCATCCCGAGCGGATGGCGCGCGAGACCAAGGCGCAGAATGCCGATTTGGGTGTCGCTTTCGACGGCGACGGCGATCGCGCCATCTTTGCGACGGGCGAAGGCCGGATTGCCGACGGCGATCATGTCCTCTATGCGATGGCGCCGTTTCTGAAGCGTCACGGCGCGCTCCAGGGAGGCGCGGTGGTCGGGACGTTGATGACCAACCTGGGTCTCGAACTGGCGCTCGCCAGGCAGGGCATCGGCCTCAAGCGGACGCCAGTGGGTGACAAATACGTGCTCGAGGAGATGCTGCGCTCAGGAATCAACCTGGGTGGCGAGCCCTCCGGCCACATCATCTTCTCCGACATTTCGCTCGCCGGCGACGGAATCATCACACTGCTCGAAGTGCTGAAGCTGCTGGCGGAGACCGGGCAATCGCTCGATGAACTGGTGCGCGGCCTCCAGCCCTTTCCGCAGGTGATTCGTAACGTTCCCGTCCGGGAGAAGCCGCCGCTCGAATCGATACCGGAGGTCGAGCGTGCCGTGGCTGACTGCCGCCGCGAGTTCGGTACGCGCGGGCGTGCCGTAGTGCGCTATTCGGGAACCGAGCGGGTGGCGCGCGTCATGGTTGAGGCGGATGACGCTGAAGCCGTCGAGCGTCATGCGGCGCGCATCGCGGGAGTTATCGGCGACGTTCTAGGCTAGCGATTCTCGAGACCCGGGGCGCTCAACGCTATGGATAATCCTCTCGGAAGCTTGAAGGTTCTGAAAGACTGGAAGCCGGGCGACACGCGCGAGCTGAGTGAGAAGGTCCTGAAGGCGATTCGTCTCGAGGGCCGTTACGATTCCTACTCGCAGACCTACGACCTCGATGGACGGCGCTGGAAGGTTCAAGGGCAAGTGAGCCAGCCGAGCGGCGACACGATCTACACTCTGGTATGTGTGAATGAGTAGCCGGGAGGGGGGACATGGCGAGGACTAGCGCTATCGGTGCGGGGATCCTCGGGTTGACGCTGCTCGCGCGCGGCAGTCTTGGCCAGAACACGCCACCGCGCCCAAGCTCGCGAGTCAGAACGGCGAGCCCTAGCCAGAGGGTACCTGAGGGAACGGTCATTCCACTGGAGCTCAAGAACACCGTGAACTCGCACACGGCGTACGACGGTCAGGCGGTCTACTGCGAGACGATCTTCCCGATTGCGCTCGGGGACCACATCCTGATTCCGGCGCACAGTTACGTGCGGGGTGAAGTGACGCACGTGACGCGGCCCGGCCGGGTTTCCGGCAAGGCGCAACTCGGGCTGCGCTTTGAAACGATCATTCTGCCGAGCGGCGTCACCCGGCCGATTGCCGCGAGCCTTTCCTCAATCGGCGGGGCAAGGCTCGAAGACGCGAAGAAGGCGAAGGAGGCCGAAGCGGCAGCAAGCAACAATGGCGGGCAGAGTCTGACCGCTCAGAGCGCGGGTGATGCGGTGGTCGACGCGAGCGGCCTGGGCGGCGGGAATCCTGTCATCGATGCCTCGGAGGGTGTCGGCGGTCTGATCGTCATGCTGGCGACGCGCGGCAGGACGATCATCCTGCGGCCCGGAACCAGCATGGAGATCACGCTGAGGGAGGCGGTTGACCTGGGGAAGAACTATCGTCCTATCGACACCAGCAAGCCTCCGCCGCTGCAACATCGGCCGCGCAGTCAGTGAGTGGCTGGGGCAACTGGCGATGCCGGTCCTCCATCTTACAGAGGAGGTCCCAAGGTCCGCTGGTCGTCCGTTTTGAAGCTGGTTCGAGGAGGTATTCCGGCCATGTTGACTTGCGCGCCGTCTCGATGTTCGACCCCAGTGCGTCTTGCGCTCGTGTTTGTGGCATCAGCGACGGGAATCACGGCAGCCCTCGCCCAGAGTGCCCCGGCCTTCGCACCGCCTCCGCAGACTACGACCCAGTCCGCCGCCCGGACCAAGGCCGGCACGGACAGCACGAGAATCGTGGTGCCGGCGGATACGACTATTCCCCTCGAACTCAAGAACGCACTCAGTTCGCGCACCGCCTACGTCGGCCAGGCTGTCTACTGCGAGACGACTTATCCCGTGACGGTCGGTAACCGCATTGTGATTCCCGTTGGATCCTACGTGAAAGGCGCGATTACCCAGGTCGTAAGGCCTGGACACGTGAAGGGAAAGGCCCAGCTTGGCCTACGCTTCGACAGCCTGACGCTGCCTGACGGAACCACGCGTTCGCTACGCGCCACGCTCTCAGGCTTTGCCGGAAATGGCAAAGAAGGATTCAAGCGCGACGAGGGCAGGATTGAAGGCGAGTCCTCCAAGGGATCCGATGCCCGGACGATCGCCGAGACCGGCGGTGAGGGCGCCATCATCGGCGCGATCGCCGGGCGTAGCGGGGAGGGCGCGGGTATCGGAGGCGGTGCGGGTGCCCTGGGCGGGCTTATCTGGGTACTGGCGAGGCGTGGCAAGGAAGTGGTGCTCCCGGCGCGTACGACCCTAGAACTTCAACTGACGGCGCCGCTCGAGTTCGATCCGAGCGAAGTGGACCCGCAGAACTCTCCCGAGGGTCCGGCGCTGCCGCGTCGCGATCCTGGCCCGAGCGCCGAGCTTTTGTCCAGGAGCGGCTGGCGGGCCTAGAATGCTCCTACAAGAAGACCACCGACTGCAAACCGGAAACCTCGAAGCGTTTGCGACAGCGATTATTCTTGCACAGGATGAAGTCGTCCTTGCGCAGCATGTATGAACGCGCCTTGGCGAACCGCGCCCGATCGCGCTCGTCCGCGTGGCCGCGCAGCGCCGGTTTCTTGGTCCGCACCAGCCAGCGGATCTCGTAGGTCTCGCTCGTGTGGCACTTGTCGCAGTTCAGGACGGCGGGCTTGACGGTTTCGCTCTCGTCGAAGAAGTCGCGCTCTTCCATGCCGCTATTCTAGCCCGAAAGCTGCCCGCCGGAGTCGAAAATCCGTGGAGAGCATTCAGGGCTGAGGATTCCGCTCTGGAGACTTGCGTGGCGCGGTATAATGCTCGTGTCACCCGAATCCATCGTTCAAAGTCCTTCTGGCACGGAGGTCCGAGCCATGACGCGAAGCATCAACGAGCAGGAACTGGCGGAATTCCTTTTTGACCGTCTGATCGTTCATGGGCCGTCAGGGCCCGACACCGAGTGGCTGCGCCCGGCCTGTCAGGAGGTTGCAGCAGACCTGCTCGAGGAAGCGGACATCCTCTACAAGGAAGCGCATCGCGTCGCAGACGGCGGTGCGTAAGAGCAGGTGTCAGGGGTCAGGTTCCAGGGATTAGGGCGTCCCTCCTAAGCCCCTGCACCACTGTGGCGCCGACGTTACCGCATCCTCAGTGGAAATCATTCCGCACCACCACCGCACCTTTCATCACAAATTTGACGCGCTCGAGTTCGGTGATGTCGCTGAGCGGGTCGCCTGAGACAGCGATGAGGTCGGCGAGCCTGCCTGGTTCGACGGCCCCGACGCGATCCTGCCAGCCCATCAGTTCCGCGGCCGCGCTGGTCGCGGACCGAATCGCCTGAGCCGGCGTCATGCCGAAGCGCACGAGATACTCGAACTCCTTCGCTTGCGTGCCGTGAGGGAACGGGCCCACGTCAGTTCCGAAGGCGATTTTGAGTCCGCCGTGAGCCAGCGCGCGCCGGAAGCTCGCTTCGTGGATGCGCGCCCGGCTGGTCTTGCCTCCCGTCGCCTCCAGGTCCTCCTCAGGCTCGAACTCGTAAACGTAGAGAGTCGGCACCCAGTAAATTCCCTTCGCCACCATCTTATCGATCGAGTCCTCGTCGAGATCGAGCCCGTGCTCGATGGAATTCACGCCGGCGTCGACGCAGTTGTACAGTCCCTCGCCGCCGTAAGCGTGGCACGCCACCTTGACGCCTTCGCGATGCGCCTCATCGACGACGGCGCGGATTTCCTCGAGCGTCAGCGTCGGGATGGCGACCAGCTTCCCGTCAGGCGTGAACGAAAAGCGATGGGTCGAGTAAATCTTGATGAGGTCGGCGCCGTACTTGATCTGCTCGCGCACCGCTTTGCGCGCCTCCTCCGGCGAGTCGACGATCTGGACGCCGGAAGGCACGGGCACTTCGGGCGAATAGCCCTCGAGCGGATAACCCCCGGTGGTCGAGATGGCGCGCGTCGCAACCTCCAGGCGCGGGCCGGGAATGAGTCCGCGATCGACGGCGTTGCGCACGTCGACGTCGCTGTACATCGCGCCTTCCGTCTCGAGGTCACGCATCGAGGTGAAGCCCGCCTCGAGGTCGCGCCGGGCGTTCACGACCGCTTCGATGGTGCGGTACTGCCACGACTCTTTGAGCAGTTGCTCGTCGTAGCGCCCGTGCGACTCGCCGGTGAGGAATAGATGCGTGTGGGCGTCGATCAGTCCCGGCAGCACCGTCGCGTGGCTCAGGTCGATGACTTGGGCGCCGTCGGGAATCCGAGCCTGAGCGGCAGGTGCTATCCCCTGGATGCGATCGCCGCGGATGATGATCACCTGATCCGCGAGCAGATGGCCCGACTGGTTGTCAAACAGCCGCCCGGCGCGCACCACCACCACGCGGTTCGCGGACACCCCGCTTTCCTCGTGCCGTGTCGCCCCGAACTGCCCGGCACGTGCGGGCGGGTGCAAGGTTGCGAGGGCAAATGTGGCGAGAATAGCGGCCAGGACTAGTTTCCGTGGCATCGGGTGACCTCCTTTGAGAAAAGGGCGCTTTTCGTATGAACCGCTCACCCGGCGCTCGCGCGCCACCCTCTCCCGCAAGGGGAGAGGGTTGTGGATTCACTCTCCCCTCCCCCCTTTTGCGGGGAAGGGGCAGGGGGTGAGGGGGCATCAAGAACCCGCAGTCGCGCCGTGCACCACCGTTATGTCGGGCTCTGCCGGCCCTGCCGCGCGAGCAGCTTCGGTCCGAGCCACACCAGCGCGACCGCGTCGATCAGGAAATGTGACGCCATCGATGGGTAAATGGTGCCGAGCCGCACCACGGGCAGCGCAAGCAGCGCGCCGAGCAGGGCGGCACGCGCCATACCGTTGAATCCCTGGTAGGTATGCGCGAGGCCGAAGGCCGCCGACGAGATGACCAAGCCCCACCACGCGGAATGAGTCCAGCCGGTGATGACGGCGAGCAGGAATCCGCGATAAAGAAACTCCTCGCAGAGTCCCGCCGTGGGCGCGACGAGCAGCACGCACCAAACCTTCTCCTCGAGAGTTTCGGGCAGCAGCAGATACACCAGCTCGGACTCAGGCGGCCACCAGCCGCGTCGCTCGAGCAGGATGACGAGGAGCAGTCCGGCGACGGAGGCGAGCGTCAAACCGAGGGCCCAGTCGAGGCTGGGCAGAAAAGCGGCCCCGCGAAAGCCCAAGTTGCGAAGATGCATCCGGCTGGCCAGCCCGACCGCGATGGCGATAGCCACGAGGATCCACTGCGAAACCGTCGCTGAAACGTAAAGCGCGCGGCGCGGCAGCGTGCGGACTTCGGGCTTTCGCGCCGTCGAGTAGGACATCACCGGCACGGCGACCACGAGTACGGCGACGAACAGGCATTGAACAGCTGTCGAGAACATTGTCCCCAGAACTGCTTATCCTCGAAGCAGATACGAACCGAGCACGGCGCGACACCGATCGCGATAGATTTCAATGGGCGTATCGGGCGGCCCCATGAGCCACTGGAGGCAGTAGCCGTCCACCAGGGCGCGAATCGTCGCCGCGGCATCCTCAGGATCGACGCGCCGGAAAAGTTGTTCGTGAACGCCTTGTTCGACGATGGCCCGGTCGCGTCGCCGGCACTTCTCGAAGAAATCGGCGAGCAGCGACCGGAAACGCTCGGAGCGCGCCGCCACCGTCACGAAGTCAAAGAGGATGAGATAAAGCTTGCGGTTGACTTCGGCGCTGTGAAACAGGACTTCGAGTTCGGAGGCGAGTTGACGCCGGGCGGTTTCCTGGTTCGCGATCACGTCCTCGAGCGAGCGGTCGAGCTCGGAAAGCACCCACTCCAGGATGGCGTAGAACAGCTCGTCCTTGGTGGGGAAGTAGTGCAGCGCCCCGCCCTTGCTCGAGCCCGCGCGCTCCACGACCGAGTCGAGCGTGGTACCCTGAATCCCGCGCGCCAGGATTTCGGCGTAGCCAGCCTTGATCAGTTCGGTGCGGCGGCGCGCGGTGAGTACGGGATCGACGCGGCGTGACATGGGAATGCGCCTTCTTGATTTCTAGGGTAACCAGACGGATTATCCGCCAAAGGCTTGATTTGTCAACGGATTTGTTGCGGGATTAAGATCGTGGCGGGCGGCTGCGGCCGGTCGAAATAAAAAGCCGCCACGGCTTCCTTGACGCTTCGTCGCAGCTCTTCTCAAGTATCGGCTTGCGTGTAGATGCTCTCCGTCAGGCACTCCGCCACGAACCCGCCGTCCGCCTCTTGCGCTTAAACCCATGAATGAACAGCGACGAACTGCCTACTTGCCAGGCGAGGTCGTGGCTCGAGCCGGCGGTACTATTTGGAAGGCAGCTTCGATGCTGGTGACTTTCTCGTTGACCTTAGCGTATTACCAGTCTATACTTAGTTACCATAATATACAGGGAAGACGGTGGTGTGCATCGACGACATCCGCTAGGTCGGCGGGTTTCTTGACATGTTGAAAGACTCCTTTCTACGGTCGACTCCGCGTCCGATACGGTCGGAAAGAGGGCTGAGTCCGGTGCGCGGGGCAATCCAAAGCGAAGCCGGAATGTCGTTTGTTTTCAATGGCGGAGACCTCTCAGCACCCCGTCCTATTGCGGATTCAAGGTCAGCCTGGGTGGACATCTTTTCAGTGCATTCGTGCCCGAAGTTGTTATACTTTTGTGGCCGTTTGAAAACAGCGGAGGAACGGGACTTACCCCCCTTACCCGGCGCTGGCGCGCCGCCCCTTCGCTTCGCTCCGCTCGGGGCAGGCTCTCTCCCCCTGCAAGGGACGAGGGTAGGAACCGGGGGAAGACGGGGACTTACGTCGCCGAGAGTTTCGCGTGGAATTGCAAGAAATGAAGGAACGAACCGAAGAAGTTGTTTAGAATCAACAAAAGCGAAAACGGGTAGCACATGAAAGCCAAGCAACAAAAAGGCAATCCTCAACTGCTCCTGGAGGTTTTGGAGCAAGGGTACCAGCGGAAGACCTGGCACGGCCCGAACCTGGTCCAGTCATTGCGCGGCGTGTCAGCGCGGCAGGCGGCATGGAGACCACAGCCCGGCCGTCACAATATCTGGGAAATCGCCGTTCATGCCGCCTACTGGAAATACGCCGTTCGACGGCGGCTGCTGGGCGGACCGCGCGGCTCGTTTGCGCTCAAGGGCAGCAACTGGTTCCGACGGCCTGAGTCGGGGAAGGCAGTAGAAAAGGCCTGGGCTGAGGATCGCGCCCTGCTCGAGCGAGAGCATGTGAAACTGCGCGCTGCAGTCGCCCGATATCTCAAGGGCAAGCCGACCGAGCGCGCTTTGCGGATGATCTTTGGCGTCGCGTTCCATGACGTGTACCACGCCGGGCAGATCCGCTTGTTGCGGCGGCTTAAGAACAGTGACCAGTGATGAGTGACCAGTGACGGGCGAGAAGGCACAAACTCTGGTGGGGATGACGCGCGAGGAGCTTGCGCAGTTCGCCGTCGACTCCGGCCAGCCGCGCTATCGCGGCGCGCAGCTCTACGAGGCCATCTACCATCGGCGCGCCCGCGACTTCACGTCGCTCACCAACCTCAGCCGGAGCTTCCGCGAATTCCTCAGCGAGCGTAGCAAGCTAGCCTACCCCACAATCGAGCGCAAGTTTGTTTCGCGCGACGGCTCGGTGCGTTACCTGCTGGGGCTGGACGACGGGAACACCGTGGAAGCGGTCTACATGCCGGAGGAGAACCGCGTCACGCTCTGCATCTCGAGCCAGGTGGGCTGCGCGGTCGACTGCCGGTTCTGCTTCACGGCGCTGGTGGGGGTGAGGCGGAATCTGACAGCGGGGGAGATCGTCGGACAGGTGCTGGCGCTGGCCGAGGCCGAGCACGTGGCGCCCAAGTCGCGGCTCAACGTGGTCTTCATGGGGCAGGGCGAGCCGTTCCTGAATTTTGGCCCGGTGATGAAGGCGGTTCGGATCCTCGCCGACCCGGCGGGGGTCGGGATCGCGCTGCGCCGCATCACGCTCTCGACTTCGGGCATTGTGCCGCGCCTCGCGGACCTCGGGCGCGAGCCGGTGCGCCCCAAGCTCGCCATCTCACTCAACGCTTCGACCGAGGAACAGCGCGCTACGCTCATGCCCATCAACCGCAAGTATCCGCTGCGCGACCTGCTCCAGGCCTGCCGCGACTATCCCTTGCGGCCGCGCGAGCGCATCACCTTCGAGTACGTGATGCTCGACGGCGTCAATGACTCGGAGGCCGATGCCGGGCGTGTCGCCGAGCTGCTGCGCGGCATCCCGTTGCGCGTCAACCTGATCCCCTACAATCCGGGCGATGCTTTGCCCTATCGAGCTTCGCCGCTTGCCCGCGTGCTGAAGTTCCAGGAAGTGCTCGCCGCGCACGGAGTTCCGGCGTTCATCCGTATCTCGCGCGGGCGCGACATCATGGCGGCGTGCGGGCAGTTGAGTCTGGTGGATTCCGGCGAGCCGGCGGCCGCCGCGCGCTGAATCACGCGGACTAGAAATCAGCGCTTCGCCGGTGCTCGGCGCGTTGTTCGGCGAAGGCGCGGGTCAAACCGGCGAAGATCCCCACGACTCCGGCGGCGGTCAGAAGCAAGGCGAGGTAGCGTCGTGGGGAAGAGAAGGCGAGAAAGGCGAGCGCGCCCGTCTCAGCGAGCAGGACGTAGCGCAGCAAGATAGTGAGGAACACCAGAAGTGACGTGAACCACGCGAACGGTGATCGGAAAACGGGCAGCCGGACGTCAAGGCCCTTGGCGCGGGTGAAGATGGAGAGTGCCAGCACAACGAGTCCGACTCCGGAAGCTGCCAGGAAGCACCAGCGCGGTACTTCGTATCCCAGAGGATTGAGCGGAGCGAGGAGAACCAGGGCAAGAAGCAGGGTGGCGAAAAGGCACACCAGTGTCAAACGATGAGACTGCCCTGTCCAGGAAGACTCAACAGCACGCCCGCGGACTCGCTCGCCGACCGACACCCCCAAGTCGGTCCCCCTTTTCAGCGTAATAGGCAGTCGCGGCGCTTCTCGTTTGTCGCCTCGGGTCGCGCGCCGCAACTAGCCGGAATCCACTGGAGATTCTACACCAATTTGCCGCGGTTAGCACCCCTCTGAATTGTGCCCCGCATGGTGGTAAACGTCCCACTTCTTGTAGGTCCGCAGAGCCTCCACGACCGCCGATCCGTGGTGGCTGCGGTTCACGGCGACGTGGTGCTCGTAGCCGTTCTTGCAGACGTAGTGCATCAGCGGCTGGAGCCGGGGAATCTTCACCACGCCGTAGCCGCCGAAGCTCTGCGGACGGTCGTCGGTGGTCTCGCCCTCGCCCACGTAGGCGCGCATGCGGCCGTGGAGATCGTCGGTCGAGGCGCGGCAGAAGGTGATGGGTCCGCTCTTCAGCTTGCCGACCACGGTGCCGAAGGTGCCGGCCTTGCCGAGCGAGGACGCGATGATCTCCTGAAAGTCCATCTTGAAGTCCTCGAAAAACTCCTTGGGCAGATTCGAGCAGTGGAAGATCACCGCCTTGTCAGGATCGTCGCCGTAGTTGTTGTTCCAGTCCACGATGGCGCTGGGCGTGCCCGAGGCGAGTTGCAGGATGTACATGCCGATCATGCCCACCATGTCGGTCTCGCAGGCGCTGGGCACGAGGTTGTTCGACATCATGCTCATCAGCGTACACGGCACGACGCCGAAAAATTCTTCCATCGCCGTCCAGCACTGCACGGACGAGCCTACCAGCTCGTTCTCCTTCATCCACTGGTCCACCACCACGCCGAACTTACCCATCTTGAGGAGCGAAGGCTGAGGAATCCCCTCAGTGCGCACGTAGCCTCGGATGCTCGCGAGCTTGGCGGCGACCTGCGGATCATCGTCCTTCAGGCGGCTGATGCGTCCGAAGACCTCCGAAAGGTCGATGGTCTCCACGCTGATGCCGGCGTGCTCCATCAGCTTCTCGCTGTAGCGGACGGTGTTGAAGGCGGCGGGCCGCGCGCCCAGCACGCCCACGCGGACGCGCTTCATCCCGCGCACCACGCGGCAGGTGGCGGCGAAACGGGCGAGGTCAGCCTGGAACGCGGCCGACGACGGCGCGACCGTGTGCAGCGCGGTCAGCGAGCAGGGAATGCCGTATTGCCACAGGTTGTTGCAGACCGAAATCTTGCCGCAAAAGCTGTCGCGACGTCCGCCCATCAGCATCTTGCCCGGGTCGTCGGGGAAGGCGTGCACAAGCACGGGGACGTCGAGGTCCGCCAGGCGGAGGGTGTTGGCCACGCTTTTCTCATCGCCGAAATTGGGCAGCGTCACCAGAATGCCGTCGATTTCATCGCGATGCTGTTTGAAGAGATCGGCGCAGCGGCGCGCGTCTTGCAGCGTCTCGACCACGCCGAACTTGGTCTCCTCCGGCGTGAGGCACACCGCGTTGTAGCCGGCTTCGCTGAGCACGCGCAGGATTTCATCGCGTCCGTCGCGCGCCAGTACGGCGGGGAAGAATCCGCGATTGCCCACAATGACGCCGAAGGTGGTTGGCACGACTGCCCTCCTCAATCGAGAGATTCAAGTGTAGACCGCAATCGTAGCACGAGAAGTCGCAAGGGAGTAAACAGCCTCGGCGTGACGGTACAAGCTTCACGCGGGGCGCTTGAAGCGGTCGAGGATCTGGAAAACAACGAGCGCCACGGCCACATTCACGAGGACCGCGCTCGCGAGATCCAGCGGCTGAAGCGGGGGTGGGGAGGGAAGCAACTGCTCGAGCGCCGTCATGAACAGGTTGTGGACGAGCACCAGGACTGCTACCAGTCCGAAGCGCGTCAAGGAGTGCTCGGGATCAAATTTGACGCTCGCCGAGGCAGCGAGATACCCGACCAGCGCCTTGGCCATCCCGAACATGCCGACGTAGCTGTGCGAGAGCGCGTCTTGCAGCAGGCCTAATGCCGTACCGAGTCCGATGGCGAAAAGCTTGTTGCGCCGCAGCAGCGCAAAGTAGATGGTGACGAGAAGTGGGAAGTCGATCAGGCGGGCTAACGGTAGCTTGACCGGGAGGTAAGTCTGAAGGACCAGGGCCGCGAGCGCCGATACCCACAGCGCGACAGCGGGCACGCGGAAGACGGCGATCGATCTCCGGTTGGCACCGGCCATGGATGGTTGCTTTGGATGGTAGCCACCGTCAGCGCTTTTTCTGACCGTGGGTTCGCGGATTTTCTGGACCAGCCCACGGTCAATCACACGCCGATTGACCGTGGCTACCACGGCTACGGGTGCCCCGCCTGCCGCGAGGCCTGTTCTTCGGCGGGCGCCGGCTTGAGCAGCACCAGGACGTCCTCCAGGCGATCGAGCGCCGCCGCGGGCTTGACGACGATGGTCTTGTAGATGTTGCCCTCTCCGGCGCGCACCACCGTGCCGACCGGCAGACCCTCGGGGTAGATCTGATCGAGGCCCGAGGTCAGAATCAGGTCGCCGGGCTGGACCGTCTCCTCGTTCATCACGTAGTGGAGCTGGCACAAGTTCTCGCGGCCGCCCTTCAGGACTCCCTGGGCGCGGGCATGTTCGAGGACGCAGCCGACGCCGCTCGCCGGGTCAGTGATGAGCAGCACCTGCGAGGTGTGGGAGAAGACGACGATGGTCTTGCCCACCACGCCCGAGGGCGTGACGACTGCCAGGTCAGGCGTGAGGCCGGCGTCCGCGCCCTTGTCGATGAAAATCGCGTTCGAGCTCTGGCCGGGACTGCTGGCGATCACTTCGGCGGCGACGGAACGCCAGGGGAGGCGCGTCTTGAAGTCGAGCAGGCCGCGCAAACGCCCGGCCTCGGCCGCCTGCTCCGAGAGCTGGAGAATCTGGGATTGCGTCGCGACGAGCTGGGCGTGTAGCTGCTGGTTCTCGCGCTGGGCGGTTCGCAGGTCCCGCAGATTGTTCCATGCGCGGCCCGTCGTATCCACGAGTCCGCCCAGCGAGTACTGGAACGGCCGAAGCGCGGCGACCGTCCAGGCGTCAATGAGTCGCACGTTGCGATTGCGGGAGACTTGGAAGGAAAGCAGGAGGAGCTGCGCCACCATGACCGCGACGAGTACGAAGAACGGTCCGTGGCGCACCACGTACGCTTGCATCTTCTCCGGAGTTTCGCGGGAGAGCGGCGGAACAGCGCGACCGAATTGGGAAGAACCAGACATCCTCGTCGACCTAGCCTATTCTATCGCAACGCGGCGCAGAAGGCGGAAGTCCGTCAACATCCTGCCCGTGCCGAGACAGACCGAAGCGAGCGGATCCTCGGCGATGGAGACCGGCAAGCCCGTCTCCTCGCGGATGCGTTTGTCGAGGTTCTTGAGCAGCGCGCCCCCGCCGGTCAGGACGATACCGCGGTCGGAAATGTCGGCGGAGAGCTCGGGTGGAGTGCGCTCGAGCGCCACGCGGATGGCGTTGAGGATGGTGGCGACGCATTCCGAGAGCGAGTCGCGGATCTCGGAATCGTCAATGGTGATGGTCTTGGGGATGCCCTCCAGCAGATGCCTTCCCTTGATCTCCATCGTCAGCGGCTTTTCGAGAGGATAGGCGGATCCCAATTCGATCTTGATCTGTTCCGCCGTGCGCTCGCCGATCAGCAGGTTGTACTTGCGCTTGAGGTACGATGTCACCGCCTCGTCCATCTCGTTGCCGGCCACGCGCACCGAGCGGCTGTAGACGATGCCGGAAAGCGAGATGACCGCAATGTCTGTCGTGCCTCCGCCGATGTCGACGATCATGCTGCCCGAGGGCTCGGTGATGGGGAGTCCGGCGCCGATAGCGGCCATCATCGCCTGCTCCACCAGGAAAACTTCGCTGGCCTTGGCGCGCATGGCGGAGTCCTGCACGGCGCGCTTCTCCACCTGGGTAATTTCCGAGGGTACGCCGATGACGATGCGTGGGTGCACAAACACTTTGCGGTTGTGCGCCTTCTGGATGAAGTAATTCAGCATCTTCTCCGTGACCTTGAAGTCGGCGATCACGCCGTCCTTCAGCGGGCGGATGGCGACGATGTTGCCTGGCGTGCGCCCGAGCATCTCCTTTGCCTCCCGGCCCACGGCTTCCACATCGCCGGTGTTCTTGTTGATGGCGACGATCGAGGGTTCGTTGACGACGATGCCTTTGCCTCGCGCGTAGACCAGCGTGTTGGCCGTACCCAGGTCGATGGCCAGGTCGGATGAGAACATGCTGAACAGCGAACGGATGTTCATTCCTTGGGCTAACTCCGTTTTCCTGAAGTCAAGTGCAAACTCCGGGATGGAGCGCAACCGCCGCGGAACGCCCTCGATCCGTCGGACACGCGCCAGCCAGCAGACAAGGTAGCACAACCGTTGAGTCTGGGAAACAGGCGGAGGCTTATTCCCGAGAGAGGTATGATGGGCACTCGGCGCAGCGGGTGGGTGGGCAGCGCCGAATGCAAAAGACAACTCGACACGAGAAGGCTGGAGTATAATGGCCTTTCCTCGACCGTGGACAACGATTCGCTGGCCGAGCCTCGCCGGCTGGCAGCGGTGAGCCATCGACGGCGTCCGAAAAGGAGAGTGTCATGAAGCGACTGGCGATCGGGATACTTGCTTTCACGGCGTTGTGCGTCTGCGCCGCGATGGCTGCCGCGCAAAACAATCCGCGCGGAACCTCCAAGCTCACTTTAGGCGGCAAGGAAGTCAGCGTCGAGTACGGACGCCCGTCCCTCAAAGGACGCAAGGTGCAAGAGATGCTGGGCAAAGTGCCGGCCGGCAAGGTATGGCGGCTAGGCGCCGACCAGTCGACCACGTTCACGACCGCAACGGACCTGGTTTTCGGCGACACAACCGTCCCCAAAGGGGAATACAGCGTGTGGGCGCGCCGCGAGGCTGGCAATAGCTGGAAGCTGGTCTTCAACAGTGAGCACGGGCAGTGGGGCACGGACCACGATGCCTCGAAGGACCTCTACGCTGCACCGCTCACGGAGAGTAAGCTGAGTTCGCCGGCCGAACAGGTGACGATTGGACTGGCTGACGCCGAGGGCGGCGGTCAGCTCGCCATCCAATGGGGCGACATGCAGCTCGCGACCAACTTCAAAGCCAAGTAAGCCGCGCGCCGCAACGCGGCTATCCCGCCACCCACCCGTACTGCGTGTGGCTCGGCAGGGGATTTGCGGTCTGCTTATACAATTCCTTGAGCTGGTCGATATAGTCGCCGGGTATGGGGTTGCGCTTGGCCTTCGGATCGACGGCGTAGAGGCGCGCGGCATTCAGCCCGAAGATCCGGCGCTTGACTTCGGGCGTCAGTGGTTTGTAGCCGAACTGCCGCATCAACGGCTCGGGCATCTCGAAGCGGCGCATCGCCTCGATTTGCCACTGCGGTGAGCCCCACCAGATCGAGTCGGTCCCCCACAGGACGTGGTCGACTCCAAACGCGTCGATGATCATGCCGAGGACATGTCCGCAAAGCAGCGGACTGGTGATGACGATCTGTCCGAAGGTACTGCCCAGTTCCATATAGACGTTCTTCATCTGCGGGTGCTTCTCGCGCGCCTCGCACAGATCGGATACCCAGGGGATGTAGCTCGTGAGCTTGAAATCGGTCTCCGCCGCGAGCAGGCCATCTTGGAGCGATTTGAATCCCGAGTGGTAGATCAGGAAATTCAGGTCGGGAAAGTCACGCGCCGCCTTGGCGACGTCCTTGGGATTGCAATGCTCGACGTTGAAGTGGAGGAAAGGCAGGCCTTTGTGGAGGCAAACGTTCCTGACCTTGAGCTGGCGCGCGAGTTCCAGCGTCGGATAGGCTACCTTCTCGTCATCCAACCACCAACCCTGGCCGCCGGGAACGCAGGGCACACCGGTGTATCCCTTCCAGGCCTCGACGTGGAGCTTCTCAACCTGCGCGTGCATCGACTCCAGATTCTGCGCCCCCAAGTCAGGCGTGATCAGTCCGTGGCTCACGACGCGCCGCGAGTGGGCGAGATCGTTGACGAGCAGCCGTGTCTTTACCATCTGGCTGGGAGTCAGGATATTGCTCTGGTCGTCGGGTGAAGGCAGACCGGTGATCACCGCCACGTCGGTGTCGCTGTCGAGGAAGACCTCCTTGATGTAGTTCTCGAGATACAGGTCGGGGAGTTGGGGCTCGCGCTTGGGCATCGCGGGGTTCCACCGGCGGGCGAGGCGGCGGAACTCCAGGAATTCGCGGGCATACTGGAACCGGGCGCCGGCGTCGACGTGGTGCGTCTGGACGTCGAAGATGAAGGAGCGAGTCTTGTCGGCTTCCACCGCGGCGGGCTCCAGGAGTTCCGCTGCGCCAACCTTGAAGAAGTTCCCGAAGACCGCGTTCATCGCGGCGAACGCCGTCGCCATGCCGCAGGACGTCCGGAGAAACTGGCGGCGGCTCACGCCCAGACGCTTGGCGTTGTGGTCGGACATTGCCACCATCAGGCGCTCGACGGCTTGCTGCTTGGGCGTCTGCGGGAGAGGATAGAATTCCTCGTTCGAGACGACCTGAGTGGGAACGGGCAGGTAGCGCCCGAGGTAATCGTCAAGATCGCATTTGCGCACCCATCCGTTCCGCACCTCAGGCGGCGGTTTCAGACTTGAACTGGTTTTGGGATTACTCATGCTCGAATTTCGTCAACACGCTAGAGAGGCGCTTCGCTGACTTCGTGCGCCGCGCGAACGCCCGATGCGAGGGCACCCTGCATCCACCGGTGCCACGCCGAGGCGTGCTCGCCGGCGAAGTGTACGCGCCCTTCCGGCCGGGCAAGATAAGGCGTTAGCGAGAAAACCTGGCCAGGCTTCAAATAGACGTAGGCCCCGCGGGCCCACGGATCAAGGTCCCAGCATTTGGAAAGAGCACCCTCGAGGTTGGCGCGCATTCCAGGGAGTACGTGCTCCATTCCGTCGGTGACCGAGTTAAGCCGTTCGCCCTCGGGCATCGCGGTCAGTTGGCGCGCGCGGCTTGCAAAGACGTAAGACATTAAGATGCCCCTTGGTCCGGGCTGATCGAACGTCGGTTGCCAGATTTCTCCCAGCGCCGGCGTCTCGCCGAAGCCGTTCAAGCCTTCCGCCTCCCAATATCTTTTCCTGGACTGCAGGAAGACGCGACACGCCGACCCGTAGGGCAATTCCGCGATGGCACGTTGTTTCTCCGCTGAAAATGGAGGGGACACCTGGATACGCTTCAGAAGCGAGAAAGGTACAGCGCAGATCAGATAGTCCGCGGCCAGCGTTTCAACAGCGCCGCCCTGCCAGAACGCCACCTGGACGCCCCGCGCTTGCTGCTCGATCCGGATGACCGGCGTGCCATAGCGAATCTTCTGTGCCAGCCGTTGGGCAAAGGCTCGCGGCAGCAAGTCCGTGCCTCCCTGAATCTTGTAGATGTGCTTGGCTCCTTGTTCGAGAGCCAGAACCCGCAGATACCAGAGCGCGGAAGATCGCTCTTCGGGATCCACCTCACCACCCAGAAGGGCGACGGCCGGTGGCGAGGCCCCTTGTCCACGCAGGAACTCTCCAAAGTCCATCCCGTCATACTTCTGAAGCCCGCTGGGAGGCCATTCCGCCGACGAGACGTCACCCAACTCTTTCAACTTCGAGCCGATGTACTTCCTCCGCATCCCGTCGAGTCCCAGACTTTTCTCCTCGGACGTGAGGCTGACAGTCTGTTCGGGGGGAAAGTCGGAAAGGGTCACACTCTCGCCGGCCTTCAGCCGGATTGGCTTGCCGCCGATGTATCGTACCGACGCGAGTTCTTTGGGATAGAAGGGGACAACGGGCAGATTGAAAAGTCTTACGTACTTCAGCGTCAGATCGTGAATGTCGTAGAAACGTGCGGCGCCGGCCTCGGCGTAGAGGCCATCGGAAAACGGCTCGCGAATCGTCAGCGCGCGGCCTCCGGGGCGCATCGTCGCCTCGAGGATGGTCACTTCGTGTCCGGCCTGCGCGAGTTCGTAACCGGCGGAGAGTCCTGCCAGGCCAGCGCCCACAATCACCACTCTCTTGGCGGGACTTCGGCGCGCGGGCTCTTGCGGTTTGAGGAAAGCTGCCTTCGTAGGAGATGCGGAGTACGCTGCGGCTGCTGCACCCAGTTGCAAGAACTTTCTACGATCCAGGCTTCTTCGCAAACGACACCAAACCCCGGCGCGAGTTAGTAACCTACAAGAAGACCATCATTCTAGCCGGACTTCCACGGGACGGTCAATTTGTGCTGAAGCGCGAGCTTGTTCTGCTAACCGGGGCCGGTGGCATGCCAGAGGATTTCGTATACCGCAACCGGTGCGGCGTGCCCCTTGATAGGAATCGGTGCGCAGGCGTTGGACGCAAAGCTTTCGTCGAGTGAACGGAAGGTCGCTTCCGATGCCAGGATCTGTCCTGAAGCAGCGCTCGAGCACAGGCGGGCGGCCACGTTGACGGCGTCGCCGATCACCGTGTAGTCCATGCGCTGGGCGGAGCCGACGTTTCCGGCTGTTACCTCGCCGGTGCTGATGCCAATCCCCATCTCCATCGGTTCAAGTCCTCGCGCCTCCCAGGCCCTGTTTAGCCGCGCCAGGGCGAGTTGCATTTCGATCGCAGTCTTCACGGCACGCTGCGCGTCATCAGGGCGGGGCAGAGGAGCGCCGAACAAGGCCATCATTCCATCGCCCAGGTATTTGTCGAGCGTGCCGGTGTTGGAAAACACCACTTCGGTCATCGCGCTGAAAAACTCATTGAGCCGCTCGACCAGTTCCTCGGGAGCCGTCTTCTCCGCGAGGCGCGTGAAGTCTCTCAGGTCGCAGAACAGGATTGTTGCCGTCTGATTCTCGCCACCTAATCGAAGTCCACTGGGGTCCGCGAGAATCCTGTCAACCACCGAGGGGCTCAGAAAGCGCTCGAGTGCCCGGCGTTCGAGCGCCTGCCGCGAAAGCTCTTCGTAAGCGCAGGCATTGTCGAGCCGCACGGCGGTTTCAGCGGCGATCACCGCAAAGATTTCCAACTGCTCGCGGTCAAAGGCCAAGGGCTTTGACAGGCAGTCGACGTAAAAAATGCCGAGGAGCCGGTCCCGGACAACCAGGGGCGCGCACATCGCCGAGCGAACGCCGACCAGCCGAAGGCTTTCGCTGTCTCGAAAGTCTGCATCCTGAGTCACGTTGCGAATCAACAAGGGCTGTCGTTCCCGCGTGACGCGCTCGATGACCTTGCGCGAGAGGACGATCGTGCTCGGGTCAGCCGCCGCGGGAAGCTGCGACTTCGGATCGCGGTAAAGCAGAAGTGCAGGCTTGAAACCGCGCGGTTCGTCAGACAACAGCACGAATCCACGCTCTACGTTTTCCATCTGGAAGACCAGACCCATCACTCGCTGCACAGTTGCGTTGGGCTCGGCGGCTGAGCCGACTGCGTTGTCAACCTGGAGGAGCAGCCGCAAGAGACGATTCTCGTTCTCCAAGCCGGCAACGTGCGACTCTGGTTCGCGCGGCAGCGGCGCCGGAGGTCGCGGCGCCAACATCTCGGCGACGCGTGCGGTGACGGCGGGATCCGTCGCGATCTCGAGATCTGGTTCCGGGGAGGCGTCGTATCGGAGTTCGTAGGCTCCAATCGAGATGCGGTCCTGATCCCGCAGCCGACGCTCTCGAACCGGCTGGTCATTGACCACGAGACCGTTCAAACTGCCGAGATCGCTGACCGTGGCGAGGCCGCCCGGCCCGAGGATCAAACGTGCATGATGACGGCTGACGCTGGGATGGTCGAGCACCAGATCGCTCGACTCGGCCCGTCCGAGGTTGACGATAGGTGTGGTGAGTTCAAAGATCCGCGTCTCTTCGCCGGGGCCGGTGATGAAAAGCCTGGCCATCGCGTTCTGCCGACGAGGATAGCACTATCACTGCTTGGGGTGAAGCGCTGGCAGGCTCAGTTGGCGTCGGAGCCGCGCGAGGGTGCGTGAGGCTTGGCGGAGTTGACGCGCCACCCGGGAGGGCGCGGTCCCACCCACCACGTTCCTCAGGCGAATGGCGCGCTCGGGAGACGTTGCGATCGCGCGCAGTCCGGCATCCCACCGTGGAATCACCAGACGGGCTTCGTTGTCTGAGACGTGGTCGAACGTGCCGCTTTGCTCAACGCAAACACGGACCAGCCTTCCGACTTGCTCGTGGGCGTCAGCGAATGGGACGCCGCGTCGCACGAGTTCGTCGGCGAGTTCGGTCGCGGTGAGGAATCCAAGCGACGTCGCGGCGCGCATGCGCTCGGGATGGATCCGTAGCGTCCCGACCACACGCGCGGCAAGCGCGAGCGCGTCGCGGGTGGTCGCCACAGCGTCAAACAATGCGGCTTTGTCCTCCTGGAGATCGCGGTTGTAGGCCAGCGGCAGACCCTTGAGCAGCGCCAGGATTCCCGTGACCTTGCCGATCACCGTCGCGGACTTGCCGCGAATCAGTTCGAGCGAATCAGGGTTTTTCTTCTGCGGCATGATGCTGCTGCCGGTCGAGTAGGTGTCAGCCAGCTCGGCGTAGCCGAAGCTGGGCGACGAAAAGATGATCAGGTCCTCCGCCAGGCGGCTCAAGTGGACCAGGGCGAGCGCGCAGGCGAAGAGCAGTTCAGCCACGAAGTCACGATCGGAGGTGACGTCGAGGCTGTTGCGTGCCACGCGCTCGAATCCCAGGTCGCGCGCCAAAGCCTTGCGGTCGAGCGGAAAGGATGTTCCCGCCAGCGCCGCAGCCCCGAGTGGCAACTCGTCGGCGCGCGCGCGGCAGTCTTCGAGGCGATCCAGGTCGCGGAGCAGCATTTCGAAATAAGCGAGCAGATAGTGCGAGAACAGGATGGGCTGGGCAGGCTGAAGATGCGTGTAGCCTGGCATCGCCACGCCCAAGTGACGTCGGCCCTGATCAACCAGCGCTTCGAGAAGCTCAATCGCTGCGCTCTGGAGGCGACGGATCTCGTCCTTGACGTAAAGTCGGGTTTCGGTGGCGACCAGGTCGTTGCGGCTGCGACCCGTGCGAAGCTTCCGTGCCACGGGCCCTACGAGGTCTTCAAGACGCTGCTCGACCCAGGTGTGCACGTCCTCAGCCGAATGACCACGGTGCCAGCGAGGATTCCGATCGACCTTGTGCCGGAGGCTCTCGAGCCCGCGAGTAAGGCGCCGTATTTCGGAGGGACTGAGGGCGCGCGCCCTGCCGAGAGCTTTGACGTAAGCTTGGTTGACGCGCAGGTCGTAGAGGATGAGCCGCTGGTCGACGGAAAACGATTCGGAGAACTTCTCGAAGAGTGGATCCCGGCCGGTGCGAGCGAAGCGTCCGCCCCAGAGTTTCATCCGGCTCTCCTAGGCGACGACTTCTTGCGAGCGGACTTCCGACCGTCTGCGTCCGGCTGTGGGTTCTTCAGCGCTGCGAGCTTGATCGGCAGACCCAGGATGTTGATGAACCCTTCCGCGTCCTTCTGATCGTAGTCGGACTTCATGGTAAAGCCGGCGATGCTGGTGTCGTAGAGCGAGTAAGGCGACTGGCGGTCGAGCACGCGCACGTTACCCTTGTAAAGGCCAAGTGTGACCTCGCCCGTGACGCGGCGCTGCGTGGTCTGGACGAAACTGTCGAGCGACTCGCGCAACGGCGTGAACCACTGGCCGTAGTAGACGAGCTCAGCGTATCGCAGCGCGACGTGCTGTTTGTAGTGGAACGTCTCGCGGTCGAGACAAATCGCCTCGAGTTCGTGATGAGCAGCATGCAGCAGCGTACCGGCCGGCGTCTCATAAGCGCCGTGCGACTTGATGCCTACCAGGCGGTTTTCGACCAGGTCCGTGCGCCCGACGCCGTTTTCGCCTGCGACTCTGTTCAGTGCGTCGAGGAGACGAACCGGGTCGAGCGGACGCCCGTTGGCCGAGACGGGCACACCGGCATCGAAGCCAATCATCACTTCGGTTTCGCGGTCTGGAGCTTCACGAGGACTCGCGGTCAGCTTCCAGGCGTCTTCGGGCGGCTCGCCGAGCTTCGCCTCGAGCGGGCCACCTTCGTGACTCAAGTGCCAGATGTTTTGATCGCGGCTGTAAAGCTCTTTCCGGGTCACGGGAACGGGCACGTTGTGCTGTCGCGCGTACTCGAGCGCGTCCTCGCGCGACTTGATCGACCACTCGCGCCACGGCGCGATCACGCGCAAATCGGGCGCCAGCGCCTTGTACGTCAGCTCGAAGCGCACTTGGTCATTGCCTTTTCCCGTGCAGCCGTGGGCAACGGCGTCGGCGCCGACGGCCCTCGCTACTTCCACTTGCCGCTTGGCGAGCACCGGGCGCGCGAGCGAAGTACCCAGCAAATATTTTCCTTCGTAAATAGCGCCCGCCTGCACGGCCTTCCAGAGGTACTGCGTGATGAACTCCTCGCGCAGGTCTTCCACATAGACCTGGGAAGCGCCCGTGCGCAGCGCCTTGGCGCGAACGGCGGCATAGTCGTCACCTTGTCCCACGTCGCCGACCATCGCCACGACTTCGCAGCCGTAATTCTCCCGCAGCCACGGGATGATGATCGAGGTGTCGAGTCCTCCGGAATAGGCGAGCACCGCCCGCTTAACTTTAGTCATGATTGGCGACCTAGCGTAACTCCTAAGATTCCGAGCCGGCGTCAGTCTGCGAGTTGCGCCAGAATACGCTTGCGAATGCGGCTCGCCTCGGACGCCTTGCCCGTGGCCACAAAGATCGTGTCGTCTCCCGCGACCGTGCCCGCGACTTCGGGCCACTCGGCAGCGTCGAGCGCCGCGGCGACCGTGTGCGCCGTGCCGGGATGCGTCCTGACGACGATGAAATTCCCCGCTCGGCGCACCTCGCGCACGAACTCCTTCAGCACGACGGCCATACCCGGTTGCAGATTGGGCGCGGCGGGCCGGGCCTCGTCCGGCAGGCGATATCCCTCGCGCGTCTTGACGAGGCCGAGTTCCTCGATGTCGCGCGAGACGGTGGCCTGAGTCACATGAACGCCGCGATGGGCGAGTTTCTTCCGCAACTCCGTTTGCGTCGCGGCTGTCCCGCTCCCGAGGATTTGCAGAATCTGGGTGCGCCGGTAGACCTTGTCCATGCAAGATTATGCGGACGACTTATAATTACTCATTCGCAGGCGTTTTGACAAGGGTCTCACTCGGCCTTGAAGGTCATGAGGCGGGACTTCTTGAATTCTTCCCACTGCGCGGGCTGATACTGGTCTTTAGGTATGAATTGTTTGGCGTGGAAGCTGATGCCTGCTTGGGCCTCATCCATTTCCGCGCCGCGCTGCGGAAGGTAGTCGAACACGCTGCGGTTCGCACCATAGTAGGCGCACAACCACACTCCGTCGGCCGATTCAACGGCGTACATCGCACAGGCGAGCGGCAACGGGAAAGCGGGGCTCACGGAGATTTTGATCTCCGCTTCGACAATCTTGCCGCGCACGGATGTGCTTGGGGACGGTGCCGACGAAGTGGTTGACATTTTGCCTTTGCGAGCCCGAGGCGCGCTGATCAAGCCGGTGACGATCCTCGAAGGCAAAACATATCGCGACTCCCGGTCGGCGTCAACCATGAGGCATGCGGTTGACATCGTTGGGTCGCGCTGACGGGTTCGATCCCAGGCTCCGGCCGCTACCCTCCGGGCTTTAATTCGACACCCAGCAACCGGCCGTCCGTTTTCCAGGTACCGCCCGTCGCGGTTAAACCCTGGCTGAGCGGCTCGGAGCGCGTCAGCAGTTGCTCGGCGCTTACCCGTCCCGTGAACTCGAGGTCGGCGCCGACCTTGGTCCGCTCCGCATCGAGGTCTGGATCGATGGCGTGCGACACGACTCCGGGATGGATATCGATGCCGGTGTCGTGGGTCGCGGCACCCAGCCAGATCTCGCGTCCGTCGGGGGTCATCTTGGTTGTACGCCACAGGCGCAAATGGTTACGCTTGGTGAAGGTGTTCAGCATTTTCTCGAACGCCAAGTCCTCTTGCCGTCCGTAGACGTAGAGCTGCGAAACGGGGGCCGAACCATAGCCTTCATCCCCTGCGATGGCGCGGACGGTACGCATGATCGATTTCTCGTTCTTGACTTCGGCGGCCAGCCAGCCTGCCGCGACAAACGCTTTTTGGATCTGATCGGCGCTCCCGATGACCACGAGGTTCAACGGGTCGCCGGGCTTGCCATCCTTGCTTTGCGCGCGATGAGGAGCATCAACCAGCATTTGCTCTACGGCCGTTCTCACACCTGACTCAAGCTGATCGGGTACGGTGGGCGTGAATGTGTGTTCGACGGCCAGCGGCTTGTCCAGAACCAGGGCGAAGTCGGCGCCGGCGGGGAAAACAATCGAGGTATCGGACTGGCCGAGATTTCTCTGCGAGGCTTTCTGGATTTCGCCGCCAATCTCGGGATTGTTCTTGGCAAGTGTGCCTAACGCGCCTTCCAGCCTTGACATAGGAATCTCGCTGAGCAGGAGTCCCTGTACGGTTCCGTCCGCCAGTACTGTCTCCCGCGCGTTTTCGATCTGGCTGATATGACCAGCGAGCCCGATGGGTGACTCGCCGGCGATCTGTAATTGGGTAAAGCGCACGAGCAGGCGGGCTCGGTCGTCGGGGCTTGAACTCGGAATGAGTTTTTCGATTCGGCCCGTGACCTTCGCGCCGAGCGGGATGGCGACGCCGCTTTGGTTTTTGACCTCGCGGGCGACGACCGCGGTCGCCGGGTCGTGCAAGTGAGAGGACTTGGTACTGACTGGGGTCTCGAGGCGAAGCCAGATCATGGTTCCCGGCGGTACGGTGGATTGCGCCGCGGCGGACGTGCTCGACGGGATCGCAAGCAGTGCCGCCAGCAGTGTCGCGGAGGCCCCGCGCTCGAAAGCTCGCCACAAGAGATCGGCTCGCAGGGCACTCATGGATTTCTCCCGGACCGGTCCGCGCAAGCAACGGCCCCCAAGGGTTCGAGCGAGGCGAGCATAAACAGGTTGCTTCATTTCTGTAGCTCTCGATCGATTCAAGCCATCGCCTGAAGCCAGCCACTAGTGTAACCTGAAGAAATCGCTGGACGTAAACGAACATGAGAAAAAAGTTTCTCCGCCAGCCAAACTTTTTGTGCAGTGGCGGCGTCGTATAAGCTGAAATCCGACCTGGGATATAATGGTCGCTTCCAAAGATCGTGCGGGGCTCGAGTGATGTTGAGAACAGAAACTTGTTGGGGAGCGGGGATACATGACCAGGCAGTTGGAATGCCCCCGCGTTTTCGAGTCGCCGTGTCGCTGGCGTTCTTGTCTGTCATTTGCCTTGCCGCCCCATCTTTCGCCGCGCCTTCGATTGCTTACATCGAGGAAGGCGGGCGCGTCGTCTTCGTCAACGCCGAAGACCCGGAATTGTACGCGGCCGCAGCGCGTGGAGGCGTGGCCGGGGCGCGCCGCGTCATTGAACGGCGCCGGCAAGCGCTCGCCGATCTCCAGCCTTACATCGACGATCTTAGCCGGCAGTATGGCATTGACGCCGGCTTGGTGAATGCCGTCATCGAAGTGGAGTCCGCTTGGAATCCTCATGCCCGTTCCCGCAAAGGGGCGCTGGGTTTGATGCAGTTACTGCCCTCGACCGGGCGGCAACTGGGAGTGCGCGATCCCTTCGATCCGTGGGAGAACGTGGCGGGCGGCATCCGCCATTTGCGGTTCTTGCTCGACCGTTTCGGCGGAGATCTGAGGCTGGCGCTGGCGGGTTACAATGCCGGCGAAAAAGTGGTCGCGGCGCGCGGCGATGTGCCTCCCTATCCCGAAACCCAATCCTACTTGAAGCAGGTTCTGGCGCGCTACGGGCGAGTGGCAGTGAGCGTACCCCAATCGCCACAAATCTACGAGATGGTCGAAAACGGCCGCACCGTCTTCGCTAACTACTGACCTCAGTGTCGGCCATCACCACTAGAGTCCATCTAACGGGTAAGGTCTCGTGCGCTGATCTGATGTCGCCGCAGGAGCTGGAGAAACTCTCGTGTGGAAATCCGCCGTCGACGAGCGACGTCGCGCCGCTTGCGGAGCATGCGCGGGAGTTGACGCGCGGCGCGATAGTCCGCCCTTAGTACAGCGCCGAGCATTGCCCACACCGAGCTGTGGCGTGCGGCGCGTCCGACGTCCCCTCGGCGGGCGACGAGGCTCCAGAATGAGTAGAGATATCGTAGGGTGGAGTAAAGGGGCAGCAGCAGGAGCATCTTCCAGGGAAACAGCTTAAGCGCTAGCCAGATCCGATTGCGCTCTACCAGAAAGATCTTCTCCGGCGAATACTCGCCGAGTGTCGAGGAGCGATGGTGGTAGGCCACTGCCGCCGGTACGTACAGGCATTTCCAGCCGCAGAGCTGCGCCCGCAGCCCCAGCTCCGCGTCATCGGCGTAGGCGAAAAAGTCTTCGTCAAACAGTCCCGCTGACTCAAAAACTTCCTGACGATAGATCGCCGCCGCGCCGTCTGGGCAGAGTGTTTCTTCAGAGCGTTCGTACTGGCCGCGATCAATCTCGAGGTGGCCGCGGCCGTAATTCTGGCCGTCGGGGTAGATCACGTGTCCAGCCTTGTCGATCAGGTGAGGCGGATCCGCAAAGAGAATCTTCGACGCGCCCATGCCGATTCGCAGATCAGTTTGAAATGCCGCCAGCATGGACTCGAGCCAGCGCGGGTCGAGGACCACGTCGTTGTTGACGAGGGCGATGAAACGGCCGCGCGCCTGACGGATTCCCTGGTTCACGGCGGGTGCGAATCCCCGATTCTGCTCGTTGCGGATGACTTGGATCGTCAGGCGCGTAAACAGGGTGAGGCTATCCAGCGATCCGTCGGTCGAGCCGTTGTCAACGAGGACCACGTCGAAACAGGACGCGGTCTGCTGCTCGAGGGAGCGCAGGCACTGTTCGAGCAGAGCGCGTCGATTCCAGTTGACGATCACAAACGTCGTGACGGGCCGGTCGGTCGCCTCCGTCATAGCTGAAGTGGACAAAAACCTCGCTTTCGCCGCAAAGGCGCTTGTATTCTATACCAGTCGCGGGCCCCGGCCGGGACTCAGGGGATCGACGACAGGCATAAAAAAGTACCGGCTTCCAGACTTTTTCCCGATCCTTTGCGTCTTGAGAGGTGAAATTGGCGCCGCTACCAATTTCGGATCGATCCGACGCTGCGCTGGTGCGAGACGCCGTTGACGGGAAGCCCGAGGCGTTCAACGCGCTGGTCCGGCGCTGGGAGCGGAAGGTCTACAGCTACTTGGTCTATTTGACCGGACAGCCCGAGGATGCGCTTGACATGTGCCAGGAGGTCTTCGTCTCGGCCTACCAGCACCTCGGGCGGTTGCGGGATGTGGAAGGGTTTCGTCCCTGGCTTTTCCAGATCGCCCACAATACCGCTTGCTCCGAGATGCGCCGGCTGCGCAACCGCCCGTTCGACCAGACACTCGATGTGGTGGACGAAGCGGCCGGACGCTTGCGGCGGTCCTCGATGCCAGGGGATCGCACAGGATGGGAACTGAGCGAATTAAAGCTGGTGGTCGAGAAGGCACTGGCAGCTCTGCCTGTCGAGCAGCGCGAGGCCGTCATTCTAAAGGTTTATCAAGGATTCAAGTTTGCAGAGATTGCGGAAATCCAGAACTGTCCGTTGAGCACCGTGAAAACGCGGGTGTATACGGGGTTCGAGCAACTGAGGAAATTCCTAGAACCGTAGACTACAACGACCCAGTGAGAGGTAAATGCCATGGGATGCCCCGAACGCGAAGCCAAACTGCTGGAAAGGATCCTGGACGAGCTCGCGCCGGCGGAGGTTCGCGAACTCGAGCAGCACGTCAAGCAATGCGGCGACTGCTCGCGGTCCGTCGAGCGGCTGCGCAGCGTGCATGGCGCGCTGATGAATAGCCTCACCGACCGCGATCTGCCCGCCCACCTGGTCTTCATTCCGGACCAGCCGAAGCAGCAACTCACAGGTTTCCTTACGTCTTTGTGGCGAACCGCCGCGCTGGCTGCTACCGCTGCGGTGATCTTCCTCGGGATCCTCGTGGGCGGCGCGGCGCACTGGCGGAATCGCCTCGCGCCCGCCCCTATAGCGACGGCGGGCTCAAGTTCGGCGTCCGCGTTGAGTTCAACGGATGTCAAGGCGCTGGCCGCGCAGGAGGTCGACCGTCAGATGGCGATCGAGCGCGCGGGACTGGAGGCCTCGAACGACAAGCTCGCCGTCGGCCTGCGGGAGGAGCAAGCGAAGAACCTCGATCGTCTCGCCCACCAGTTGGACTTCGTTCAGACCGTGCAGAACAGCGTTTGGAAGGAGACGCAGCAGCAGGGTGCGATGGTGGAGCTCATTGCACGCAATTCGCTTGAGTCGAAGGTGCCGGCGTCCGGCAAGCGTTAGAAGCCGAAGAGGAGACCACGATGATCTCACAACCGACGCGGTCGAGTAAGGCGCTACTTTTGCTCGCCCTGGCAACGTTTCTGGGTCAGCCTTTGTGGGCGCAAGCGTCGGCGCCCGACCGCGCCGATCTCAAGAACGAGATGAAGGTCTTTGAGGCAGTGATCAACCAAAGTATGTCGCAGACCTTTGCGCCGCCCTTCGGATTGTTGGAAAAGACCAAGGGCGCGTATCTGCCGGACTTCGGACTCGTCTTCAGTCTGGAGGTCAATCTCTACCCGACGCGCATGCCCAGTCCATTTGATACCCGGCCCCTCAGCCGTACGGAGGTCGAGACGGCACGCAAGGCGAAGCTCGAGCGGATCGAAACGATCAAGAAGTCCGTGCCCCGCCTGCTGGTGGATCATGCTGCGGCACTGCATGACGTCAGCGCGGACGAGACGGTGGCGGTGGTGACGCATTTCTTTGAGGTTCAGGCGGACGGGGGCCTCCCCAGTCAATTGGTCATCGAGGTGAAGAAGTCGGATCTCGACCAGTATGAAGACAAGAAACTCTCTTACGAGCAGTTGCTGGGCAAGATGAAGATTGAGGAGCTGTAAGCAGTTTCGGAAGGAGCCCTGTGACGGGAGAGGCGAGGTTTCGGCCTCGCCGGGGAGACGGCCCAACACTGTTTCTCCTCACGTTTCCCTGGCGCGGCTGAAACCCCGCGTCTCATTCGGGATCGAACGAGACTGCTGGACGAGTTGATCGTGACGGTGTGAATGCCTGCCATCCTGACAAGCCGCAAATCACTCGGGCAGTTGCTGGTGGAGCGCGGTCTTCTGCCGGCCGACGACCTCGAGAAGGCTCTGGCCTTGCAGAAAGAGCGTCCCGACCGCCTGGGCAAGATTCTCATCGATCTGGGCTTCGTGTCACAGCAGACGCTCTATTCGGTTCTGTCGGAGCAACTGGGCATTCCCCGCGTGGACCCCGAGGAGCTGGGTGAGATTCCCGTCGAAGCGTCCAAGGTGACGCCGAGTTTTCTCCGGCAGTTCCTGCTCTACCCATTCCGAGCTGAAGACGGCCGGGTATTCGTTGCGATGGCCGATCCTCTGGACGCCGACAACATCCGGGCCCTCGAGCAGTTGATGGAGCGGCGGATCGAAGTACGGCTGGCGAGCGAGGCGGAGATCCTCAAGGCTCTCGAAGTCTCCTTTGGACTGGAAGAGGATGAAGCGGCGGGTGCAGAAACAGAAGCCCTGGGAGGAATCACGGAAGGCGAGGCGGCTGACATTGAGCAGCTCCGCGACTTGGCTTCGGAGGCGCCAGTCATCCGCTGGGTCAACCAGTTGATCGGACGGGCGCTCGAGCGGCGAGCTAGCGACATACACATCGAGCCGTTTGAGAAAGTGTTCCGTGTCCGCTACCGCGTCGACGGAGTGCTGTATGAAGTGCCGGCTCCGCCGCGCGAGATGCGTGCTGCGGTGACTTCGCGCATCAAGCTAATGGCGAAACTCAACATCGCGGAGCAGCGCCTGCCGCAGGACGGCAGAATTCCGCTGCGCGTGTTGGGCCGGGAACTCGATCTGCGCGTCTCGACCTTGCCGACCCTTTACGGCGAGAGCGTCGTCATGCGGCTTCTCGATCGTAGTGCCAGCGAACGCTTCGAACTTGCGACCCTGGGATTCCCCGACACGTTGCGCGAGAGAATGGAGCACTATCTCAGTCTACCTCACGGATTGTTTCTCGTTACGGGCCCGACCGGGAGCGGCAAGTCGACGACGCTCTACGGCTCGCTGCGGAAACTGAACACCACCGAGAAGAAGATCATCACGATCGAAGATCCGGTGGAATACCTCCTCTCGGGCGTCAACCAGATTCACGTCAATCCGCAAATCGGATTGACTTTTGCGGCGGGCCTGCGCCACATCGTGCGCCAGGACCCGGACATCATCATGGTGGGCGAAATCCGCGACCTCGAGACGGCGGAGATCGCCATGCGTGCCGCACTGACCGGACACCTCGTTTTCAGCACCCTGCATACCAATGACGCTCCGAGCGCCGTGACGCGACTCACTGATATGGGCGTCGAGCATTATCTCGTCTCGTCGTCCGTCGTCGCGGTGCTCGCCCAGCGGTTGGTGAGGGTGCTGTGTGCCGAATGCCGGCAGGCTTATGAGGCCGACGGCGACGAACTCCGGCGGCAAGGCTGGCCGTGTGCACCCGGCCCGCTGACTCTCTATCGCGCCGGCGGCTGTCTGCATTGCGGCCAGACGGGCTTTCACGGCCGCGTCGGAATCTTCGAGTTCATGGAGCTCGACGAGAGCATCCGGCGGCAGATTGTGGCCCGGGCTGATGCCAGCACGCTGCGTACTGCGGCGCGCGAGCATGGTATGCGCAGCCTCAAGGAAGACGGGTGGCTGAAGGTGGCCTCGGGGCAGAGTACCCTCGAGGAAGTTATGCGAGTGACCCAGGAGATCTGAGCCACGGGCCAATGCCGGAATTTTCCTACAAAGCGATCAAGGGTAGCGGTCAACTTGTGGAGGGCGTGCTGGTGGCGGAGACCGAGCCGGCGTTGGTGGCGGAGCTTCGCCAGATGGGCTGCCTGCCGATCCAGGTCAGCGTGAAGCAGGACTCGGGCGTCTCGCGATTGGCGATTTTCGGCGGCGGACGGCTCTCGGCGGGGGACCGGCTGGGCTTTGCGCGGCAACTCGCGACGCTGGTGCGCGCCGGGATTCCGCTCGACCGGAGCTTGACTCTCTCGCGTGATCTGGCGGAAAAGCGCGCGCTGCGCGACGTGATCGGCCGGGCCCTCAACGAACTTCGCGGCGGCAAATCGCTCGCCAACAGCCTCGCGGCCTGCGGCAATTTCTTCCCGCCCCTCTACGTGGCTATGGTGCGTGCGGGTGAGGCGAGCGGCACGCTGCCGGCAGTCCTCGATCGGCTGGTGGAGTTCGAAGAGTTCAGCGACGAGTTGCGCAGCTATCTACTCTCGGCCCTCATCTATCCCGCGCTGCTCATCACCGTGGGCGGGGGAGCGATTGCGCTCCTGCTGGGATGGGTGGTGCCCCGGTTCGCTCAGGTCTTCCAAGAGGCGGGCAGGGAACTGCCTTTGCCCACTCTCATCCTGATGAATGTTTCGGACGCGTTCCGCCGCTATGGATTGATTGCCGCGCTTCTCGTGGTGGCGGCGCTGTGGGGATGGTCGCGGTGGGTGCATACCGAGTCCGGACGGCTTCGCTGGGACGGCTGGCGGTTGAAGGTTCCGCTCCTCGGGGCGGTGTGGACAAAACTCGAAATGGCCCGCTTCGCGAAAACTCTGGGGACGCTGCTGAACCAGGCAGTGCCCATCATCGCAGCGTTGCGGTTGACACGAGAAGTTCTAGGGAACCGCGTCATCGCCGCCGCCGTCGAGCCAGTGATGCAGGGCATCAAGCGAGGTCAGGGATTCGCCGCCCCGCTCGCCGAGTCGGGATTGTTTCCACCGCTGGCCGTCCAGCTTGCGACGCTGGGCGAGCAGACCGGCAAGCTTGATGCGATGCTGTTTCAGATCGCGGAGATCTATGACCGGGAAGTCCGCACGGCGACCAAGCGGCTGGTGGCGCTCGTCGAGCCCGCGGTGATCCTGGTGATGGGTTTGATCGTGGGAGGAATCGTTGTTTCCACTCTGCTGGCCATTGTCAGCATGAATGAGGTGCCGATGTGATGGGCCGACCAATCAACATGCAAGCGTCCGGGTCGAAGGAAGAGTCAGCGCGTGGCTTCACGCTGATCGAGCTGATCGTGGTGATTCTCATCCTTGGTCTGCTCGCCGGCCTCGTGGTGCCGCGGCTGTTTAAGCACGTGACGCAAGCCAAGATCACGACCACCAAGGCCCAGATCGATGCCTTCCAGACGGCCCTCGCCGCCTACAAGCTCGATACGGGGACGTTCCCGACCACCGACCAAGGTTTGCAGGCGTTGCGCGTGGCTCCGCCGGGAACCAACAACTGGAACGGTCCTTATCTGCCCAAGGAGATTCCGCTCGATCCGTGGGGCCGCCCTTACGTCTACAAATTCCCCGGGGATCACGGCGACGAGCCCGACATCATCAGCTACGGCGCTGACGGTGCGCCAGGCGGGGACGGAGAGAATGCCGACATCGAAAGCTGGAAGTGAGCCTGTCAGGTGTTCTGCGTCGGCGGACGGCGTCACGCTACTCGAGCTGCTCGTCGTGATGATCATCCTCTCGCTGATGCTCGGTCTGGTTGTTCCGCGCTTCGGCGTCTGGATGGACAACTGGCGGCTCCGTACGGCGGCGGAGCGCATCGCTCAAACCTTGCGCGACGCGCGGAACCGGGCCGTCTACGAGCAGCGGTACTACATGGTACTGATCGGGCCGGACAGAAGCCGGGGAGACTCAGTGGTTCGGGTGAGGATGATCGAGCCGGTATCCGGCTGGATTCGCGACTACGCTTTGCCCGCCGGCATCATGGTTGACGAAGGCGAGGAGGCTCCACCTGAGGCGGTGTTCCGGCTGACCGCCTATCCCTCCGGAGGCATGGAAGAAGGAATCCTGCGCTTGCGCAACGCGCAAGGCCGCGAGGTGGACGTCCACATCAACTTCTTGCTTGACGGTCCCGAGATTGAGGTTGCGACGCAGCACTCCTGAAGCAACCGCTTGACGGCCGGGTGACAAGGTTTATGACCAAGCTACAACTCAAGCCCGTGACAAGCTACATCATCCAACGAAGGGAATCGCACCGGCGCGACGAGGCCGGAGTGACCTTGCTCGAAATCCTGATCGCCATCTCAATTCTTGGGATCTGCTTCGGCGCCTTGTTCTCGAGTTTTTTCACCGCCTTGCGTACCACGGATCGAGTCGACCGGTACACCCAGGCAATTGAATTCGCGCACGCCAAGCTTGATGAGCTGTTGGTCGATCCGACACTGGGAGCCGGCGAGAAACGCGTTGGGGCAACCGCGTCGGGACTACGCTGGCAGGCCCTTACCGAGGTTGTCGACCAGCGGCCTGGAGCCGGACCCGACAAGCCGATCCAATTGCTGCGCATCGTGCTCGAGGTTTCCTGGCCGGCGCCGACGGGCATGCAGAGTTTTGCGCTGCAAACGCTGAAACTACGGCTTCCTCAACTGGAGTCGAACCCCTAGGGAGGCAGGGTGAGGTCTCGCGTCGAAGGGTACACGCTGCTCGAGTTGGTGATCGGCATGACGCTGATGGCCATGCTGATGACGGCTATGGTGATCGGCATTGGCGTGGGAAGCCGGGCCTGGCAGCGCGGCGAAGCTCGACTCCGGCAGGCGCGGCGCAGCGAGGAACGTACGAGTTTCGTCGCGCAGCAGATTGCTTCCCTGGTTCCTTACCAGGTGCAGTCGATTGATCCCGATCTGCCGGGAATCCGGCCCATCCTCGAGGCGACTCGATTTCGTTTCCGCTTTGTCAGCACCGAGGGCAGCCGTTTCCGCGCCCGCTCAGGACTGGTACTGGTCGAGTACGTCGTAGTGCCCTGGACTCCCGGCACGGTGGCGCTGGCGCTGCACGAAACGCCCGTGGTCGACGATGCGGTCCTGCTGCGTAGGGTCATCGCCGGAGTGGGTCAAGACCCCGACACCGGAAACCCGACACTGATCTACGCTGCGCCCGCCGTGGCGGCGAGCGACCCGCGTGTGATGACCGGTCTCCGCGCGGTGTGGTTCGAGTATCAGGATCCGCACCCGAAGCCTGGCGATCCCCCATGGGTGTCTGACTGGCACGGCAGGCCCGAAGCGCCGTTCCCTAGCGCCGTGCTGCTTCGTTGGCGGCAGGTAACCGGAGAGGTCGGGGAGGAGGTTTTTCCCCTTCGGGCACAAGTTCTACCGGCAGGTTTGGTGACCCAATGACTTTGAACAGGACGCGTCAATCCCGGCGCTCGCAGGATGGCATCGCGCTCATCGTGGTGCTCTGGGGCGTCGCACTGTTGATGATGATTGCCCTGCTCCTTGCCGGCTCGGTGCAGATCGAGACGCGCGCCACAATTGACCGGAAGGAAGCGGAGCAGGCGTACGGCATCGCTTGTGGTGGAGTGCAGGCCGCGATGTTCGAGATGAGCTATCCGCTCTCGAGCGATCTCGAGAGACCCACGTTCTGGACGTGGCGGGAAGGCGAGCGCCAGACTGTCGTGCCGTTCCCAGGTGGGCGGGCAGTCCTGGAGATTGTCAACGAGACTGGGAAGGTTGACCTTAACGTCGCGAGCGGCATTCAACTCGAACGGCTGTTCGAGGCGCATGGTTCGAACCGGGCGATGGCCAGCGACCTGGCTCTCGCCATCCTCGAGTGGCGCAAGCCAGCGGCCGACGATGACCTTTCGAAAGCGCTGGACGCCTATTACTCGCGGCGCGGCTACGCCGCGCGTCACGCTCCGTTTGGGTCAGTGGAGGAGGTGCTGCGCGTTCGCGGCATGACTCTAGAGATTTTCTACGGGACGCTGAGCGTGACCCGGGAGGGCAAAATCATCCCGTTCGGCGGTGTGCGTGATGACTTGACGATCTTCTCCAAATCGCCGGCCGTGAATCTCAACTACGGCTCGGCGGCGGCGCTCGAGAGCGTACCGGGAATCACCCCGGACCTGGCGAGGGCAATGATTCGCGAAAGGACGATGAATGGACCGTATCGCTCAATGGACGACGCAAATCTACGATTGTCGGCCGCCCTGCCGGACGAGTCGGTTTCTTATCTGACTACGACGGACGCGAGCTATTACAGCGTCGTCTCGGTAGGGGAAGTGGCGGGCTCGCGCGTACGGCGAGTCGTTAAAGCGCTGCTCTTTGTCCGATCCAATGGGGGCGCTCCCGCTCACATCTTGGTCTGGTACGACGATGATCCCTCCGAGGAAGGAGTAGGCTAGGCGATGTCTCTGATGTTCACCCGAGTAGCGCTGGGAGTGGACTGGGACGGCGAAGCCTTGAACTTGGTCGCCTTGAGCCGCCGTTTCGGGCGCTTCGCGGCCGTGGGCACGTTACACGTGCCGGACGCCTCGAGCCCCGCGGCAGCGAAGGCCGTCTCGGGATTCCTCAAACGCTACCATCTGCGTGAGGCTCGCGTGATCGCCTGTCTGCCGCGCGAAGCGCTTCTGGTCCGCTTTCTCGACCTGCCGGCCGAAGCGGAACCACAACTCAATCAAGTTGTGGGATACCAGATCGAGGGCCTCCATCCTTTCCCGAAGGGCCACGTCGCTTGGGACTGCGCCGTCGTGGCGCGGCGCGCTGAGAAGAAGCAGCTTCGGGTCATCGTGGCGATCGTCGAGAAATCGCGACTCGCGGAGTACGTCAGCGCGCTGAAAGCTCTGGGCCTGCGCACAAGTTCTCTGACCCTCTCGGCCGCTTGCTTGGCTCTGCTGCTCCAAGGAGTCATCCATGAAGGATCGCTCGTGATTTGCGGACGAAGGAACAGCTTGGAGCTTGTGGGTTTCGACAAGAACGGACTCTCGGTGACGCGCGAACTTGCCGTGCCGCCGGATTCCTCGGCCGCCGATCAACTGGCGCGGGAGCTTCACGGTGCGCGCGCCTTCCTCGGAGTCGAGGACTCCGCTGCCATACGCTTGTTTGCGTGCGGTTCCTTGCCGCCGGCCTTCTCACCCCTCGTCTCGGACGCTGCAACCTTACCCCAGCCGAGGCTGCGAATGGCGTCGTCCGCCCGTTGGGATCTCGGGGCTCCCCTCTTCGCCTTGGCCGCGGCCTACGCCGGTTTGGTACGCAAGCGCGCAATCGAAATCAACCTCCTGCCTGCCGATGAGCGGTGGCATCCAAGGCGATTCGTGCGCTCGCCGATCTACGCGCTCGAGGCGACGGCCGCGCTCCTGGCTCTTCTGGTTCTGGCACACGGCCCGATCGAGAATGTCTTTTACGCTCGCGCCATGGACCAGGAGATCAACCGGCTGAAACCTCGAGCCGAGAGTGTGCGACGCCAAGAGCAGCAGACGGACGCGTTGGAGGCGCGCGCCCAAACGCTCGAGAGCCTGCGCCGCGAATCGTGGCGAAAGCTCGAGGTTTTGCGCGAGCTGACGCGGCTACTGCCCGACAGCACCTGGGTGCAGGAGATCCATGTGGGAGATGATACGGTCGAGATCTTCGGCATCTCGAGCCGTGCCGCCGACCTGGTGCGGCCCCTCGAAAACTCCCCTTACTTCTCCCAGGTCGAGTTCACCTCGCCGATTACTCGCGATGCTCAGAACAAGGAGATTTTCCAGATGCGCATGCGGCTCAAGCAGCCGCCACGCCTCTGAGATGCCATGCTCAGCCAACTGAAACCGCGGGACCGGATCGCGCTGATAGCGGGCTGTCTTGCTGTCGTGTTTTTCTTTGTTCTGAAGTTCGGCGTTTTTCCTCTGCTCGATCGCTGGCCGGCTGGATCCGTCGAGCAAAAGGAGCTGGCGCTGCGGCGGTCGCAGCGTCTGGTTGCCAACGCCGGGGCGGAGGGCGCACGTCTTGGGGCCGTCGAAGAGCACGTCACGACACTGGAGACAGGTCTGCTCGAGAGCCCTTCGGCGTCGCTCGCCAACGCCGAGTGGCAGCGCCTGGTGCGCGAGCTGGCTGACAGCAAAGGCCTCGAGTTGGGGAGCACCGAGTTCCTGCGCGTCCAGCGCGTCAGCCCAAACTATGGTCTGGTGGTCGGGCGAGTCACGCTGCGATGTCGTCTGGATCAGTTGGTTGATTTCTTGACCGCGTTGGCCACTGCGCCGCGGATTTTCTCCCTTACTCGTTTGCGGCTCGCTCCCATCCCGGGCGATGCCGAGAAACGCATCAACGTCGAGCTTATGGTCGGGGCTGCCGTGCATGCCATGCCCGGCACGAAGGGTGGAGCGCCGGACCAACCGTAAGGAGCCCGTATGCTTTCCAGGCGTCGAGAACAGATTGTCTTGCTGCTCGGTCTGATCGTCCTTAATGCGCTACTGGCCTGGGATCTGCGCCGGCTGTGGCAGGACTACCAGCAACGAACACGTTGGATCCAAGCCGCAACGCCGTCCAAGTCCGCCCCGCCGGCAACGGTTCCGTCGCGCACCGTATCGCCGACGCAGAGCTTCGCAGAAATCGTCGATCGCAACATGTTCACGCCCGAGCGTACGAGCCAGTCGCCGAAGGACGAAGTGAAGGCCCCGGAACTGCCGGTTCTCTACGGCACCATGAGTCTCGGCGAAGGATGGTTCGCCCTTATGGCGCCCAGCGACCAGGCTGCCTCCGGGTTGTCGAAGCGGGTTGGAGTTGGAGAAGAGATCGGCGGGTACAAGCTGGTTTCCATTTCGGGCTCGCGCGTGGTGGTTGGGTGGAATGGGAAGACCTTCAACATCGACGCGGCAGATTCTGTGCGGCGGGCTCGAAGCGTTGCGAGCAACGCGCGGGCCGCAACCGTTCCTGCTCTCGCAAGGGAGTCTGCGCCAGCCTCAAACTCCTCGCGTGTCACCACGGTCGGGACACCAAGTTCTGCCCTTGAGTCTTCATCGCCGTCAGCAACGAGGCAAAGAAACATTGCCGCGGGCACTGGCGCGCCGCCTGGAGCGCCGGACGACGCTCCACCTGGGACGGTGGTCGGAGGGAAGAGGAAAGTCGTGAACCCCACCCCTTTCGGCGACCAAGTTTTCTGGGTCGACGCCGATAAGCCAGCGCCGGGGGAGAAAAAGGATCAATGATGCTCATTTCGCAGCTCAACTCACTCGCGGATACCTGCGGCTATGCCATGTCTGGTCGTGCCGGTTGCCCTGTCCACCCAGGACGAGCCCGGCGGGTTTCGCTCTTCGTGTGTTTCGGTCTGGCCATGCTGTTCTGCGCTGGTGTGCGGACGGAGGCAAACGGAGGTCAGGCTCCGACTCGCCCGCCCGCCGGCAGGCAACCCGGTCAGCAGGACACACTACAGCGGCTATTAAAGCGGCGCCAGACACAGCAGACACAGCAGGTTCCGCCGTCGCCGACAACGACTCCGACGCAGCCGTCAGGCCAGCCCTCGCAGCCCGCGGCGCAGCCCGCCCAACCCGTCACGCCGGTCAGCTCCGGAGTCGGCTTTCGCCTCGATAACGCCGATCTGCTGCAATTCATCAGTCTGGTGGCGGCCCAGTTGAAGATCAACTACGTCGTCGATCCCACGGTCAAGGGAACGGTGACCATCAACACGGCGGGCGATCTGCGCACCGAGGACTTGATGCCGATCCTTCAGACCGTGCTGCGTATCAACGGTGCGACCGCGGTTCAGTCAGGCAACTTCTACCGGATCATGCCGCTGAAGCAAGCCGCGGGCAGTCCGCTCCAGGTACTGGCCGACAGCAGCGGCAAGAATCTCTCCGCCGACGATCGGATGGTCATGGAAATCGTCCCTTTGCGCTTCGTTCTTGCGTCGGATATGAGCAAAATGCTGACGCCCTTCTTCTCGGAAGGGGGGACGGTGGCCGTCCACGAAGGGGGCAACGTATTGATCATGGTCGACAACAGCCTGAACATGAAAAGGCTGCTCGACGTTCTGGCGCAGTTTGACAGCCCCGCCTTCGCGCAGCAACGGGTACGCTTGGTGCCCGTACACAACAACGTCGCCTCGGCGCTCGTCCCGGAGCTGGAGTCGATCTTTTCCGCCTATGCGCTCAACGCCAAGAATTCTCCGTTGCGCTTTCTGCCCTTGGACCGCATCAATGCCATCCTCGCCGTTGCCGCCGATCCCTCGGCTTTTGATGAGGTGGAGAAGTGGGTGACCGAGCTCGATCAGCCCGCGGCCCCGAGCGGCATCCAAACCTTTGTTTATCAGGTCCAAAACTCCGAGGCTACATACTTAGCCCAGCTTCTCACAAGGATTCGAGGCGGTTCCGGCGCGGCCGCGGCGGAGCCGGCGCAGCCCGGTGAAGGAACGAGCCGGGGCGCGGGCACGGCAGGTGAGATGGGCGCCGGGATGGGCATGGTAGGCGGTGGTGGAGGAGGCCGGATGGGGGCCGGCGCCACCGGATTCGGAAACCGGTTTGCCGGGGCGGGCAGGCAAGGCACGCTGGGCGGAGCGGGCACCACAGGCCTGGGCGGCGGATCCGGCTTCACGAGCATGGCGGGAGGCGGATTCGGCGCGAGCGGTTTTGGTGCGAGCGCCGAGCTGGGGCTGGGGATGGAAAGCGGCGAGGGTGAATCACTGACGGGCGGCGTCCGCATCATTGCCGACCCGGTTAACAATTCGCTGATCGTCGAAAGCACGGCAGCGGAATATGCGGAGATTGCGAAGACTCTCAAGGAACTGGACGTCCTGCCGCGTCAGGTGTTGATTGAAGCGCGCGTTTACGAGGTCAACCTCACCGGCGACCTTTCGTTCGGTTTGGAGTATTTCCTCCAGCAGCGCACCAACCAGACCAAGAACCTGCTGGGTTCCTTCAGTGCCACCAACGCGCTCCAGCTTTCGGCAGGGGCCTACATCGGCGACAGCCGCGAACTCATGGGGTTCCTCAACGCCAGCGAGAATCGCTCGCGCGTCCGCGTGCTGTCGGCACCTTCGATTTTAGCCACCGACAACACCTCGGCGACGATCCAGGTTGGTTCGTCGGTGCCAATCCTCACTTCGCAGGCCGTGGTCGGTGGCGTGCAAGTCGGATCGAACACCGTCTTCAGCAACACCGTCCAGAACGTAGACACGGGCATTATCCTGCGAGTGAAGCCTCGCATTACCAGCACCGGCCTCGTCTCCCTCGAAGTCTCGCAGGAGATCAGCAACGTCGAACCCATACCTGCCACGGGTATCCAATCGCCCAGTTTCACCAAGCGCGCCATCCAGACTCACACCCTGGTGAAGGACGGAGATACGATTGCGTTGGGTGGCCTGATCTCGTATACCGTCACGACCTCAAAAAACCGGATCCCGCTACTTGGAGATATTCCCGGCCTGGGTCTTCTGTTTGGCAGCACGTCGTATTCCCGGCAAGAAACCGAGCTGATCGTTCTGCTCAGCCCCCGTATCATTCGCAGCGGCCAGGATTCGCGCGACGCGACCAAGGAACTGCGCGACAAGCTGCAGGACCTGAGGAACGCTTTCCGGAAAGACAAGGCCGTCAATCCGTGACCGGGCTGCGTTAAGGGCCGGACCGAGCTCGTCCTATTCCAGCCAGCGGTCGGCGCCGCAAGACCCCCCGCTCCTAAGTTTAGGTTGAGAAGATCATAGCCAGGATTCCCGCTTTGCCTTATAATTCCTCGCGACGACGGGGTCAGCGGAGGTCGATCATGTTGAAAGAGTGTGCGGGCGGTTCGGCGTTCGCCTGCCTGACGGCGCGGCATTGCAAGGCGATGCTGGCAATCTCAATCGCCCTCCTCCTGCTTTGCGGCTATTCCGCGTTCGCGCAGGGCGGCATGTCGGTGTCTGGTCCTGCCTCCCGCCCCGGTTCCATGTCGCGGCTCTATTTCGACGGACACCAGGCTATCGCACGGGGTGACCTTGCTGAGGCGGAGCGTGATTTCGAGGAAGCGATTCGGCGCATGAACAACCAGTCGGTCGTTATGGGCGACGACTGCCAAGCCAACGCTTATGAGGGTTTGGGTGCCGTCTATTTTCATCGCGGCCGATTCGCCGCAGCGATGCAGACGCTGGAGAAAGCGGTGGGGCTTGATCCTAGCCTAGTTAGCGCGCAAATGCTGCTCGGCCGCAGCTACTATGAGCTCCACCAGAATTCGAAGGCCGTCGCAACCCTCCAGGCGGCGCTGCGGCTCAAACCGCAGGACCCTGTGGCTACGCTGTATCTCGGCAAAGCCGAGCTCGCGATGGGTGACTCGCAGGCGGCGTCGGACATCCTCGCTAAACTGGCGGAGTCAAAACCGGATCCCCTGGTGGTTCAGGCGCTCAGTGCCTCCTACATGCAGCGCACGATGCAGCGTCTGAACAAGCAGGGGAATTTCGCGCCCCATTCGTTCGAAGCATTTCAGATTGCTGCTGTGGAAGCGCAAGCTCGCGGCGATTACAAGGAAGCGATCGACGATTATCGGCAGGCGCTGAGCATCAAGCCTAACGCGGTAGGACTTCACTACGCACTGGGCAACGCCTTGCTCGCGTTGGGCCACCGGGAGGAAGCAGCCGGCGAATACAAGAAAGAGGCGGAGCTTAACCCGAACGACTCAGCCGCCCTGTGGAAGGTGGGCGCGCTGATCTTGCACCGCGATCCTCGGGAGGCACGCGGTTACCTCGAGCGTTCACTGCGGCTGAACCCGCAACGCTTGGGTGCCGTGCTCAGTTACGGCGAAGCGCTGGCGCTTACCGGTGAAACTCAAAAAGCGGTCGAACAATATCGTCGCGTCGTGGCCATGGACCCGAATCGCCCGAACGTCCACTACCTTTTGGCGGCCGCTTACCGCACCTTGGGCCGGGAAACGGAAGCCAAGACGGAACTGGCGCAGTTCGAAAAGCTTTCGAAGCAGAAATTTGAGAGCTATCAAGAGCGGGCCGATGAAGTTCTCGAAGAAACAGCCAAGGACAGGGCATCGTCCGACGGACCCGACTCCGATTCGGTACCTGTCCGAACTTCCGTTCGGTCCAACTCCTCGCCAGCCTCAACACCTCAACGCCCCTAGGGCTCAGACCTAGGAGTAGCCCGTTTGGGACCTTTGTGGCCATGCTCGGTGGTCTTTAGCAAAATAGCTGGCTTGGGTTGGCCGTTCGAGTCGCAAACCATGCCGCTCGATACGAGAATGGCGCCATTCGGCGACGCTCACAAACGCAAGTAAAAAAAGACTTGACAGGGCACTACAGGGGTGCTAACTTCACCGCGTTTTGGGTAGTTGCCTGGACGGTCACCCGGTCGTGGGAATTCAGGCGTGACAGCAGGGCGAAACGCAAAAAAGTTCTTGACAGGGCTCGGGACGTGGTGATAGTTTCGCGCTCGACTCATGGTTGACGATCTCGCTAACGTGCTTAATACCTGCGGAATTAAAGAACTAAACTTCTTGATGAGGAGAAACACACGATGATGTGCACCATGAAACGTTGCGTGGCGTTGTTGGGCCTGTGTGTGTTGGCTGGTGTTGCAACAGCTTCGGCACAGGTCACTTACCAGATTACTTCGGTGCCGACGTTCGTGATTCAGACGGGCGACTCGGAGGCGTTGGGTTCAGTTCGGTTGACGGCCACCAACACCGGGCCGACCATCGCGAGCACGATCGAATTCTTCTTCCCCGGCGTCTCTTGCGATAACGATTTTTCAAGCGGCATGGCGTTCAATAACAGCGGCGTCTATCTCGCGGCCGGGAACGTTTTACCCACCCCAGACGTACACGGGGCGGTCGTCAACACTCCGGGTGGCTGCACAGTGAGCGTTACCGTCAAAGGTGGCCTCTCCCCGGCGCTGGGCCCGCCGGCCGACCATATAGAGTTGGGCGGCGTGCGAGCTCGCATGGAGCTGACTGCCGTGCCTCTAGGCGGCAATGTCAATTGCTCCCTGTTTGCGGCTCCCAGCAACTCTTCGCTGTTCACCGCGCCCTCTACTGTAGTGGTTGCCAGCCCCCAGGTGGGCTTGATTGCTACGATCAGTCCTGGATTGGCGCTTCTGTGCATCGGTGAAGAGACCGATGGCGTCGTTACGTTGACCGAAGGCTATAACGGCTCCTTCGTGCAGAACACTACGACCGCGGCGTTGGGGAGTGCGCTCCCACTTAACAATCGGCCTCGGTTCGGTGCTGCCAATAACACAGAGTTCAACATCATTGTAGGGCCGGTTCCGGCGGGAGTGACTCTGACTTTTCCCAATGTTCAAGACGGGACCGTTGGCGCGTATACAGCCGGATCAGCGGGAGACGAGGTGCAACTTCTGCCGCAGAATTCCGGAGTGATCACCGGACCGACTACCACCAACACGACGATCGTTTACGAGTATGCGTGCGGCAACCAGGCGGTCTGCGATACGACGCTTGAGAGCTTTGTCATCGACGTGGAACTTGGCGTGACCAACACGTCGGCGATCGGCACAGTCGTCGCTCAGGTGGAGATGGCGCCGCGCGAGACGGTTCCCAATCCCCTGTTCACGGCTCCTCCGAATGTTGGCAACGGTTCGGGCATCCTGGTCGTTCCGTCACCGCGGTTTAGCGATCCGCTACAACCTGTTCCACCGGCCACTCTGGCAAACATCGCGCCCTGCACGACGACGCTGCTGTTCCCATGGGTGGTATCGAACGTAGCGCAGTTTGACACTGGCATCGCGATCGCGAATACCTCAGTCGATCCGTTCAGTGCCATCACCACAGTTCCGACACCACCCGAGCACGGTACCTGCACCTTGACGGGATTCCCGAAGGGCGAAGGTACTCCGGTAGCGCTCACTACAGGCGATATCAGCGCGGGAGACACTTTCACTGTCGTGCTGAGCACTACGGCGTTCAACGGGTTTGAGGGCTACCTCATCGCTCGTTGCAACTTCCAATACGGCCACGGCTTCGCGTTCATTAGCAACAACTATGGTACGGGCCTGCCGCCGACCGTGGGTCAAGGCTACATCGGGTTGATCATCCCTGACCCGCAGCTCATTGGCGAACGGTTTGCGGTCAACAGTGACACGTTCAGCTTCCTCGGGCTACCGACGGGCGAGCAGCTGGACCAGTAAGAGCTTGTTTGATTCGAGGCGTTCGAAGAGGCGGCCCATCCGACAGGGTGGGTCGCCTCTTTTTTTGTGCTATACTTGTTCCTCTTTGTTCCAACCTGCTCCGGGAGGTCAACTTTATAAAATCATGGGAATGACGGCGAGGATAGTAGATTCAAGGTGGTGCCGCGAACTCTGGTTCGGCGTGATTGTCTTGCTGGTGGCATTGAGCGCGGCAGTGGCGTCGGCGCAGCAAGCGCCGCCATCTAAAGGGACCCAAAAAGACCGGGCTCGCGCCGCTTTTTCGGCCCATCGGCAAGCTCGCGAACTGGCTTTGCGCAAGCGCGTGCAGGACTTCTACAGCCTCCTGCAACTGGGGCGGTGGGATCAAGCCGCGTCGTTCATCGAACCGGACTCGCTCGACAGCTTTCGCAAGCAGCCAAAGGGGAGCTTCATGGGTTTTGAAGTTCAGTCCGTGCGGCTAGGGCCGGCCGCGCAGGACGCCATGGTTGTCGTGAACATGAGAATCATAAACTCCATTTCACCCACGCCGGTTGCAATGCCCCAGACAAGTCGATGGCACTGGATTAAAGATGATTGGTACCTCGAGGTCCCGAGCACGGCGGAGCAAGGCGAGGGACTCCAGACGATGTTTCGCAGCCCCAAAGGCGCTCGACCGACAGCTACGTCGCAGCCTGAGGACTTAAAATTTAAAGGACATCGCTTCAAGCTGGGTACGGTCCGTGGTGGCGAGGTCAAAGTAGCACGCTTTCCTTTTACCAACGTTACTGACCATCCCGTTACGCTCAGCAGCGTTGATACATTCTGCGACTGCCTCCAGGCCAAGCTCGGGAAGAAGGAGTTCAAGCCGGGCGAGTCCGGGGAGGTCGACATCGCATTCGATCCCAAGGGCTTTGAGCGCGATTACATCCAGACGATCCTGGTCAAAACGAGCCCGGGCGACCTCAAGACCTTTCTGACCGTCACCGCATTTGTAGTTCCTGCCGAGGAACCGACCAGGAAACCGGGAGCCACGGTCAAGCCGGGTTCCTAATTTTTCAGGAGACCACCGACCGCTGGAGGAAAGAAGCTGTGGCATCGGTCTGTTCAAGATACTTCACATTGTTCATACTAATCGTCAGCGCGTCGCGTGCGTGGTCTCAGACTCCGGCGACCGCAGGATCGGGCGCCGCCGCGAAGCCTGACCCAGCGCGCGTGGTCATCTCCGTAGGGGACCAAAAAATCACGGTGGCTGACCTGGACAGTCTCATTCAGTCCCTGCCTCCGCAGTACCGCACGTATTACTCCGGCGCCGGAAAACACCTACTACCCCGGTACATCGTTCAGATGAAGATTCTGTCGTCAGAGGCGCTGAAGCAGAAGTTGGATCAGGCGCCTCCGGTACAAAGGATGCTCGAGACGGCACGCGAGAGTATCCTGGCTGACGCGGCGCGCAGCAAGATCGAGGAAGCCCTTCCCGTCTCTGACCAGGCCGTCGAGCAGCTTTATGAGAAGCACAAGCCGGAATTCGAGGAGGCGCACATACGCCGCATCCTGATTCGCACTCAGGCCAGCATTCTGACCGAGACCGAGAGGCCGACGCGCCCGCCTCTATCGGAGGCGGACGCCCGCAAGAAGCTGGAGGACATTCGCCAGAAGATCCTTGCGGGCGCGGACTTTCAGCAGATGGCGCGCGAGAATTCCGATGACACGGCCTCCGCCCGATCGGGTGGCGACCTTGGCTACGTCGGCCGCCAGACATTGGTGCCCCCGATCGCCGATGCGGCCTTCAGCCTTGGGTCCGACCAGATCAGCGACGTGATCCCAACGCCTTACGGGATGGAACTGATCAAGGTCGAAGGCAGGCGAACCCGCCCGCTCGAGGAAGTCAGATCGACCCTCACGACGCAGCTTCGCCAGGCGCAATTTCAGGAAGCCTTCAAGCGCTTGGAGAACGAGTACAAAGTTGTCGTGGACGAAAACTATTTCTCCGCCGGCCCGACGAAGTCGACTGCTCCAGCACGCTGAACCTTTCCTGCCATGAAACCTACGAGCGCTTAAAGCTCGGTTAGCAAGGCATCGGCTCAGCGTTGGCGCGCCAGGACGCGATGGTGTCGCGGAACCGAAGGCGGCCTTGACGGAGTCCGCGAATCCGGTATAGTCATAAAGCCTTCCATGTTCAAAGGGAAAACTGTCTCTGTTATCGTGCCGTGCCTCAACGAGGAAGAGGCCATCGGCAAAGTGTTGGATGCCGTGCCGCCCTACGTGGACGAAGTGATTGTTGTGGACAACAACTCCTCCGACCGGACAGCGGAAATTGCTCGCGCCCACGGTGCGAAGGTGGTAGGGGAAGACATACGCGGCTACGGCCGAGCCTACAAGAGAGGATTCGCCCTGGCTACCGGCGACGTCATTGTGACGCTGGACGGCGACCATTCTTACCCTATCGACGCCGTCTCTTACTTGTTGGACGCTTACGACCACTTGGGCGTGCAGTTCGTGTCCGCCAGCCGCCTCTCGGTCATGAACGGTGAGGCGATGGATTTCAAGCACTACATCGGCAACCGCGCGCTCTCACTGCTTACCTCGGTCCTGTTTCTGCGCTGGGTGCAGGATTCTCAGTCCGGGATGTGGGTCTTCGCGCGCAAAGCACTGGAGAAGATGAAGCTCGAGAGCGACGGGATGGCTTTCTCGGAGGAGATCAAGGTGGAGGCCATCACCAACCGGGAGATCGGTTTCTGCGAACTCCCCATTCTCTATTCGTCGCGCATCGGCCGCAAGAAACTGCGCCCCTGGCGGGACGGCTGGGGCAATCTTGTTATGCTTCTCAAGAAGCGCTTTCTTAGGTAACAATGCCTCCCCGAGACGACCTGCTGAACAAGCTGCAAACGTTAGCTCATCGGCTTCTGCCCGCCTTCCTTCTGGATCGCCTGGACCCATGGGAAGGGACGATCGCGGCCGAGGTCGAGCGCTTCGCCCGGAGCCTGCCCGCGGATCTACTCGTACTCGATGCTGGCGCAGGCGAAGCGCGCTTTCGGCGGGATTTCGAGCGGCAGCGCTACGTCGCCGTGGACAACGGCGTGGGCGACTCTTCCTGGGACTACTCGCAATTAGACGTTGTGGGGGATTTGCTCGACCTGCCACTGGCGGACGGCTGTTGCGGCGCTCTGCTGAATATCGTGGTACTCGAGCATACGGCGGAGCCGCACCGCGTCATCCGCGAGCTGGGACGTGTGCTCGCCGCCGGTGGGAGGATGCTGCTCGTCGTGCCGCTCATCTGGGAGTTGCACCAGACACCGCACGATTACTTTCGCTTCACGCGCTACGGGCTCGAACACATGCTGAGCACCGCCGGACTCCGAATCTCGAGGCTGGCGCCGGTCGGTGGATTCTTCTGGCTGGTGGGGCGCTACTCCTTCTATTTCCTCAAGTTTTGGCGCAAAGGGTTTCGCGTTGTTTTTCTGCCTTTTCTCGCCCCCTTGTTTGGGATTCTGATCCCGCTGCTCTGCTACTACCTCGATCCTCTCGATCGAACCGGCGATTACAGTCTGGGATACGTTTGTGAGGCTCGGAAGCCCTGATGTTCATCTGCCCTTGCTGTGGGTCCTCAGAGTCGCGGCCAGCCTGCACCGTCGTGGATCGTCTCTACCGGACCACCGATAGAAAGTTCGAGCTACGGGAGTGTCAGGCGTGCGGTGCGGTGTTTCTCTGGCCCATACCTAATGAGGCTGAACTGGCAGGATTCTACCCACCTGGCTACTGGTGGCAGACAGACAGCGCTTCAGAACCGTCGGGTGCTTGGTCGGGATTGCTGCAAACCTATCGGCAGCTTATGGTGGCTTCCCATGTGCGAAGGATCAAGCGCCTGACGGAAAGCTCCGCGGCCACTTGCAACCGTCTTCTCGATGTCGGGTGTGGCGACGGGCTGTTCCTGGCATCCTGTCAGCCACTGCGGCTGGCGGCGATTGGTCTCGACCGGTCGTTTGATGCCCTGCGTGCTGCACGGCGCCGGAGTGGGCTCGGCTTGATCCAAGGGAGAGTTGACACCTTGCCTTTCGCCGACGAGTCCTTTCGCCTGATAACCTTGTTTCATGTACTCGAGCACCTTCCCGCGCCTAATTTATTTCTGCAGGAGGCACGCCGTCTGCTGGTGCCGGGCGGTTGGCTCGTTGTGCAAGTTCCTAACGCTGCCAGCTTGCAGCGCCGGTTGCTCGGTCGGTACTGGGAAGGGTTCGAGGCGCCGCGGCATCTGGTTAATTACTCTGAGCGGAGTCTGGGTTTGCTGCTTGGTGGGCAGGGTTTTCGCGTAGCGCACGTCGACCACTTTTCCATCCGTGATAATCCTGCTCTGCTGGCGCGCAGCTTCCTGCCGCATCTGTATCCCCTCGCGCGTCGGGTTGGCGCCCGGCGCGGCAAAGCCGAGTCTTGGACGAACAGCTTGCTCGATGTCGCCTACTTGTTGCTCGTGGTTCTGGCGATACCCTGGGCTTCTTTCGAGAGCCTCTTGGGGCACGGTGCAACGATTGTCGTTCAAGCCAGGAAGGCTTGAGCGACTGCTGGGAGTCAACCGCGTCGGCGCAGTTTGCGAGACTTGTAATGCCGTGAGAACGAGTCTATCCTGCTGTCTTGAGCCGAAAGACGCGATTCATCTGAGCTGTTCTCCTTGCGACACGTCCGGGTCTGATTATGAGCGTCCTGAACCGCGGGAAACTGCTGCTGGACTATCTGACGCGCCGGACGGTAGTGCGCGGGAGGCCGGTGGAATTCATCGTCGAGACCACCGCCAAATGCAACATCTACTGCCCGATGTGTCCGCGTGAAACCTTCAAGCAGCCCAACCAGGATATGCCCGACGAGGTCTACAACGCTTTCCTGAAGCAGACCAAAGGGACCGCCGAAAACGCCATGCTCATCGGGCTGGGCGAGCCGTTGCTGGATCGCAAGATCTTCGAGCGGATCACGCAGTGCCGACGCAACCACGTCTCGGCCCTGATCTCGACCAACGGCACGCTGCTGAACGAGAAAGCTGCGGAGAAACTCCTCGCCACCGGCGTTGATCACGTGACGCTCTCTTTTGACGGCACCACCAGAGAGACTTATGAGTTTTACCGCAAAGGCGCGAACTTTGAAAAGGTGCGTGACAATTTCGTGCGCTTGGCGCGGATGAAGCACGAGCGCCGCGCTCACACTTGCATCTCAGTGCAGATGATCCTGATGAAGGACACACGCCGCCAGGTGGAAGAGTTCATGTCGTTCTGGAAGGCGGTGCCCGGAGTCGACGAAGTTCGAGTGAAGGCGGACGAGACTGATGTCCTGCAACCTAAGACCCATGCCTCCGGCGACTGGAAATGGCCATGCCACTACTTGTGGCGCGGCGCGATGTACATCAAGCACAATGGTGACGTCTACCCCTGCTGTCAGTCGTACGCGCTCGGCGGCGGTCCGGTGGGGAACCTGCTCGAGCAGCCTCTCGAAAAGATTTGGAATAACGATGAAATGCGGCGCATGAGGGAACTGCACGTCTCGAGGCGCGGCGGCGAAATCGAGATTTGCCGCAAATGCTGCACGACCATCCCGCACCCGGCACTGGTTGCGGGCAGCTTGATCCTGCATGGCAAGACGGTACGCAAGCTCATACCCTGGGTGGAGCGATTCACTTATCTGGCGAAGTGGCCGGTGAAGCTCCTTAAGCCGCCGCAGGCAGCTTAGTTCTCGCGACGAGCCCGCGGTTCGAGGCGCGATTCCGCACGTTGACCCTATCCGCATTCGTCATCTCCCTTTGTTCTCTCTTGGCACGGACTCGGGTAGTAAGGTTCGGCTGCGCTGCACACTACGAGAATGCTTAGAATGCGTTGCCAACGAACCAAGGTCTTTTTGACGCCGGAGTGGACGATGGCGGCGCGAAAACGGGTTCGTATCTTATTTGCGCTGCTCTTTCCGTTATTGCTGCTTGCTCCAGGGATTCGCGGGCAGGAAAAATCGACGGGGTCAAAAAACGCTCATCACCCTCCTCGTCCTGTCCCGGCTCGATTCCAGAAGCTCAGCGGCCCAAGTGGCGTGGCACTAGATGCCAGCGGCGAACTGCTGATCGCGGACACCGGCAATAATCGCATTCGCAGCGTGGACACCGCCAACATCGCTAGGGTATTGGCTGGTGTTGGAGTTACAGGCGCCAAGGGGGACGATGGGCCCGCCGCACTCGCCAGCCTCGCGCGGCCGGGGGGCGTCGCGGCGGACCGCTTTGGCAATGTGTTCATTGCGGACACTGGGAATAACCGCATCCGCCGCGTGGATCCGGGGGGCACAATCACCACGGTGGCAGGTTCGGGTGTGGCCGGCTTTGGTGGCGACGATGGGCCTGTAGTAAGCGCAGAACTCAACGGCCCTACGGACGTCACCGTGGATTCGGACGGCGACCTCTACATCGCCGATCGCGGCAACAACCGCATCCGCAAGGTAAATCCATCAGGCACAATCACCACCGTGGCGGGCACGGGGCGATCGGGTTTTGGCGGTGATGGCGGCCCCGCCGTAAAAGCCATGCTCTCGGGTCCGAGTGGTGTGGCGGTCGATTCCGAGGGCAGCATCTACATCGCGGATACGGGGAATAACCGCGTCCGGCGCGTGGACTCCTCGGGTAACACCACGACCATCGCGGGAAACGGAGGAGCCGGATTTGGTGGTGACGGCGGTCCTGCGACTAAAGCCGCCTTGGCCGGGCCGACGGGCGTGTCTGCCGACGACGAGGGCGCTCTCTACATCTCCGATACGCTGAACAATCGCATCCGGCGTGTGGATACGGCGGGGACGATCACCACGGTAGCAGGCAGCGGTCGTTCGGGCTTCAGCGGCGATGATGGCCCCGCGACTGCGGCGAGTCTGTCGAGCCCCAGTGGCGTGGCCGTCGCGAGTGACGGAGGCTTTTTCATCGCTGACCGTCTGAATCAGCGTATTCGTCACGTTGATGGCTCGGGGACTATCACGACGGTAGCCGGTAACGGCCTCGTTGGCGACGGCACGATCAATCAGCCGCCAGTGGCCAATGCGGGATCCGACCAGACGGCTGAATGTACCAGTCCGGTCTCGACCCTGGTGACTCTTGACGGGTCGGCCTCATTCGACCCGGACGGCGACGCCCTCACTTATGCCTGGAGTGGTCCATTCGGAAAGACGGAGGGCGACCGGCCGAAAGTACGGCTCCCGCTCGGGGCATCCCCCGTCCAATTGATTGTGAGCGACGGTCAGGCAGCCTCAAAGCCTGCTTCGGCCACGGTTACTGTTGTCGCCAGCCCCAAGGGAATAGGCCTTGCGCTAAGCCGCTTGGTTCTGGAAGGGCAGCCTATACCGGTAGCGAACCGTCCCGTAGACGCGAGGCACGGCGTTATCCTCCGGCTAGAACTCTTCTGTGGAACGCTCGCACTTGGCGCGAAGGACGTCGGCACTCGGCCCGAAATTATCGCCCTTACGCGAAATGGCCAGCCGCTGGGCCTCAAGAGGCTCGACCTCGACCTGGATCACGCGAATCACCGTAACCGCTCATTCAGGTTTCTGGACGGGGCTTGGTTCTACAGATTGAACGCCAAGGGCCTCGGTCCGGGAAGCTATGTCGTCACCGTTCAGATGCCTGATGGCCGTCGGTTCGCAGCAAACTTCCTGTTGAGGTAGGTGCATCACAGTATGTTGCACGGCTGAGTTCGTAAGACTCTTGCGAGCCTCGGGGCGGGCCGGGAGTTCTTGGTAAACTGCTTCCTTCGGTTCGACGGGGCCGTGACGAGAGGCTGTCCCTGGATGATAGCCTTCGCCTATTCGGTAGATTGTGATCTTGTCGATAGGGCCTTCAGAGAACCAGAAAGGAAGAACGCCCCATCCGTCACTCCAGAATCCGGCTCGGGCAACGCGACTGAGTAGGCGGAAGGGCGACCGAATCTGATAGGTTTTCTGTCCCACCACTTCAAGGGAACGATCGAGTTGGCTATCAAACTGGCGGGAAAGACACGCCTGCGATTTCACCACGAGCTCGCCACTTCGGCCCACCGAGTCTTGCGTCATAACTTCACCGCCGAGGGCAGTCAGATAGTAGTGAAAGCCCCACTCGCCACTGAAGAGAAACGTTTCGCCACGAGCAAGGTAATGTGCCGCGAAGTCGTTCGAAAACTGGCGATAGATGCGGGCCACGGTATAATCCGTACCGGCCAGAGCAACCCCTAGGACGAATTGGCAAGGAAGAAGCGTTGCATAGAAGGCGCGCCAACTCCCCGAGGCTGTCAAGCGGCCTTCGCTACCCTGCAGGAGGAGTAGTATGAGGGGAGGGGCGGCGGGAAGCAGGTAGCGGGCCGCGCCCGATGGAAAGACGAAGGCACAGTAGCTGAGGACGCCGAGAAGCCAGAGCGAGAGAAACACAGCCTCACTGTCTCTCTCCCTTCTCAGCACCGACCGGCCAACGCGGATGAGCGCCTCGAAGGCCGCGAGCAGGCCGCCGGCGAAGCAGAGAATGAAGAAGGCCTTCTCGAGCGGGTTATACTTATAGGCTAATGCGGAGCCTAGTTCTACACCCACTGCTCCAGCGGCGATCGCGGCGATCAAGGGCAATCCTTTGCCTCGGCGTCCGAAGGCGAGAAACAAGAAGGGAAAGGGAATGAGGACGCCTCCCAGGTAGGCGAGGGTGCTGGCGGCTGTCCGGACTTTGACCATCGGCCGCCAGAGGCCCATCGGGCCCAGGTAGTGGAACAGCATCGACGCTGGAGCCCTCCCCTTGTGCATGTAGCCAGCGAACTGCCAACCGAAGAGCGCCAGTGCCGGCAGGCTCAAAAGGACGATGCAGCGTTTCGAAAGCCTCCTGTGCTGGAAGGCGTACAAAGCGAGCAACGGAATGAGCGCCAGTCCTTGGTAGGCCATGAAAATGGCAGCCGTGACCGGGAGGAGCGCTGCAGCCTCGAGGCGAGAGTCGTTGCGATCAACCCCGCGTATGAAGAGCACCGTAGCCGCAAGCCACAAGGCAAGCAGCGGTACGTCGGCCATCAGCGTGTGAGCGGAGACCACCAGCGTCGGAACGGTTACGAAGAGGGCCCCGGCGAGAAAAGGAGACGTTACAAATCGCCGAGCCAGAAAGTAAAAGCTGACCGCGGCTAGCAGCGGAAAGAATAAATAGGAAGCATGCAAGAAGACTTCAGAGGGCGGGCGCCTGCCTCCTAACAGCAGGAGTCCAGCGAGTAGATAGCTATTGAGCGGTGGGTGAGTGTGCCCCCACATGGTCACTAGCTTCCCTTCAAAGACATACGGCATGTCGAGAGGGAACTGGGGGTTCTTGAAGACGTTTCGAGCGATGTCGAGATACAGGACGTCGTCGATGTGGAACGCCTGCGCAACAAAAGGTGCGCTGAGTGTGAGGGCAAGACCTACCAGAAGTACCAAGTCGAGGAACCTATGCGTGCGGGATTCCGCCATTTCCGAGCGACTCTTGAGGTGTTCAGACAAGTCACCCATTATAGCCGAATGAGGAGTGGTCGTCCGCTGGCTGGTGTTGAAACGGCAGACTCATGTTGACCGTGAGTTGCCGGTAGCCGTAGCAAAATGACGTCTCATGCCTCCACGGCTTGCTCACGGCGACTGAACGAGCCGGGGAGCAACGGCTCCAATTCTCTAATGGGTCCGTGGTGGTCAATTTGACGGATGTAGAGGCGAGTTTACCTCGCCAACTTGGCGGCATAAAGCCGCCTCTACCGGGAAACTGACCCAGCACCAATGGGTTCAAAGCGTTGACAAGGTGCCGAGGGTCAAGTATTCTTCTCAGGTTGGGGTTGTGTTTGGCCGCCCATGGGGAGCGAGCAGCCTCAGGGAATTCCAGGCATCAGAGCATCTTGATCGAGAGAGAGCGCGTGAGGTTCTACCTGGCCAAAGCACATACTGCAGGCGCCCGCCGAGGACTGTTCCTGCTTGAATTCATATTCTTGATGGTGGTCGTCCTGTCCGTTGCCGTCGGCAAGGCCCGCTCACAGGACTCTGATGGCGGTCAATCCGGGGATGACTCTGGCGGGCCGTCTTCCGCCGCGGCAGGCGACTCCGGGCCCACGGCTGCGTCGCCAGCCGGCGGGGGGGTCATTGGTCCAGACTATGTTATTGGCCCCGAAGACATCCTTGAAATCGATGTTTTCGACACCCCTGAGTTACGGCAGAGGGTCCGAGTCGAAAACGATGGGTCTATCAACGTGAAAATGCTGGGCCGAGTGCAAGCCGCAGGGATGACCACGCAACAGCTGCGGGCCGAACTCCAGGCGGATTGGGGTAGAGACCTTCTGCAAAACCCCCAAGTGAGCATTTTTGTGCGGGAGTTTCATGCCCGTCCGGTGACCGTCATCGGAGCTGTGGAGAAGCCGGGTGTTTACCAAGTGCCCGGTTCGCGGAGTCTGCTCGGCGTATTGGCGATGGCGGGTGGCCTTTCCAAGAGGCCCGCCGCTGGCAGGACTCTCTACATCACTCGCAAAAGTGGGTTCGGAGTGCTGGACCCCGAGCCGGGTTTGCGACAGGTTGCCGGCGACCAGGTCGCCATTGATATTCCGCTTCTGTTGTATTCCCACGAAGAGCGGCTGAACATCGCCATCAAGGCGTTCGACACAATCAGCGTCACGCGAGCGGGTGTCGTCTACGTGGTCGGCGAGGTGAAGAAGCCGGGCGGCTTTGACCTCGAGGACAAAGAGCACATCTCGATCCTGCAGGCTCTTGCTTTGGCCGAGGGATTGAACTCCAATGCCGCGAAGAAGGCGGCCCGGGTCATCCACCGGGCGGACGACGGAAGCTTGACTGAGACTCCCATTGACGTCGGCAAAATACTCAACGGGAAAGCGCAGGATATGATGCTCGCCTCGGATGACGTCTTGTTCATACCCAACAGCCATGCCAAGTACGTCGGCAAGCGCACGGCGGAGTCGATCGTCGGAACGTTGAGCGGATTGATTATCTTCCGGGGTTTGTAGCCGCAGATGCGGTTCCACAAGGAAGCGTGAATGGACGACAACACGAGCTTAGAACCGACGGGGCCGCGCAGTCTGGCGCGGACCGCTCCCCAGTTCCTCCAAGAGGCCGAAATCCTCGATGTCTCCCCGGAGGAGGTCCCGCACCTCCTCGACTACTGGCATGTGGTCTTGAAACGCCGCTGGACCGTGCTGGTTTGTCTGTTGGTCGTCTTCTCGACGGTCGCCATTGGCACGCTCAAGAAGAAACCTGTATACGAGGGTAAAGTCACGGTGGAGATCGATCCTGAGACACCCCAGGTTCTGAATTTTAAAGAAGTGACGCAGGCCGTGCCGACGATCGACGTTGACAGCTATCGGGAGACCCAGTACCGGATTCTGATAAGCCGATCGCTCGCCGAAAAAGTTGTAAAGGACTTGCAGCTCTACCGCGTGCCGGAGTTTTACAAGCGGCGGATGTTTTTCGGACTTTTCGAAAGCGACCCTGCCAAGATTCCCTCGCCGGAGCCTGGCCCCCCCGACACCTCGAGCGAATCGTATGGCAACGCCGTCGCACACATTCAGTCCGGGATCGACGTCAATCCGATCCGGCGAAGCAATCTCGTGGAGTTGTCGTTTTTTTCGGAAAGCCCCGAGCTGGCGCAGCGGGTAGCGAATAAGATCGCCGAAGACTATATCGATGAAAACCTTCAGGTGAAGTGGGACGAAGCATCGCGGGCGTCGGATTGGTTAGAGGTGCGCCTGGGTGACCTCAAGATCAAGCTTGAAAAGTCAGAGGAACAGCTGCAACAGTACGCCCAGGCCAATTCCATCATGATGGTCACAGAAAAGCAGGAGATGGCAACCACCCGCCTAGGCGAGTTGACCGAAGACTACACCAAGGCGCAGGATGAACGCTATCAAAAGGAAGCGCGCTACAGCCTCGTGGAAGCCGGCAAAGTCCAGGATCTGCCTGAGATCATGTCGAATCGAATCATCCAGGACCTGTCGGAGCAAATCGCCGACCTCAAGAAACGGTACGCTCAGGAAACAACGATGTACAAGCCGGAGTACCCGAAGGCGCTCCAGCTCAAGCGGCAAATGGACTCCCTTCAGGCGGAAATTGACCGGCAAAAGCTGGTCGTGGCTCAAAACATTGCCGACGAATATCATTCTGCGTTGGCGCAAGAGCAATACTTGAAAAAGGCCGTCGACGACCAGAAGAACGCCGTGAATGACATTGCGGTAAGGAGCGTACAGTACAACATCCTGAAGCGCGAGGTTGACAGCAACAAACAACTCTACGACGGCTTACTGGAACGGATGAAGGAAGCGCGTGTTCAATCGGGACTGAATGCCAGCAACATTCGGATTGTGGATTCCGCCCAGCTGCCCAAGGGTGCCGTAAAACCTCGCGTTCTGCTCAATTTGATAGCCGGGATTATTCTGGGGTTGGGAATCGGCGTCGCCCTGGCATTCTTCCAGGAGTATCTCGATAACACCCTCAAGAGTCCTGACGAAGTGGAGAAGCTCCTGCGGCTGCCCTCGCTCGGAGTGTTGCCTAGATTCGCTCTGAACGGGCATGGCAAGCTGAAGGAGGATGAATCCGAGGCATTGGTGCCGAGCGAGGGCGTCGCTTTGGCGCCCGCGATCCAGACCGATCCTCAAATTGTCGAAGCGTATCGTTCGTTGCGCACCTCGATTCTGCTTTCTGCGAATCCCGTGCCGCGACTGATCCTGGTTACAAGTGCGGTTCCCGGTGAAGGGAAGACGACGACGACGGTCAACCTGGGGGCGACGCTGGCCAGTCTCGGCAGTCGAGTCGTGGTGGTCGACTGCGACATGCGCCGGCCGGCCTGTCACCGCTCGGCGGGAGTGAAAAACAGCCCCGGATTTGTGCAATGCCTGACGGGCCATGTGGACCTCGCCGACGCGATTTTGCCCGTGCCCGGAGTCGAGAATCTGAGCATCATCCCCTGTGGCCCAATTCCGCCCAATCCTGCCGAGATGCTTTCCGCCCCGCTGACCAGTGAACTGCTTCACAAGCTCCGCTCGCAGTTCGAGTACGTGCTGGTGGATTCGCCGCCGCTGCTGAGCGTCGCGGACAGCCGGATCCTCGCGACGATGACCGATGCGGCGGTTCTCGTGGCGCGCGCTTTCGAAACGCCCTATGACCTGGTTCGGCGCGCACGTGGTTTGCTCTACGCGGCAGGTGCCCGAGTGCTCGGCGTCGCCCTCAACGATGTCGACTTGCGCCGCGAAGGCTACGGCCCCCATCTCTCCTACCGCTATGGCTATGGGAATTATGGGGCTCAGCCGCGGGGGGAACTTGGCTTGCATAACGGCCCCTAATGGCGCAAGCTTGTTGCCTCGGCGACGGTCAGCATTTTTCCCCGCCCATGATTCTCCGGTACGTCTGCCTGCATTCCAATGGAGGTGCGAACGGGTGAGCCTGTCGAACGAATTTGGGCTTCAGCCCGGCGAGCGGCGGGCCGAGGTGTGGGAGAATCGATGATTCGTGTGGGCGCGACGCGAGGACGACTGCTGGCGCGCAATACCATCCTGAACCTCGTTGGGTTTGCGGCGCCCCTCCCCATAGGCCTCCTCTCGATTCCATTTATCATCCGCGGGCTGGGTGTGGACCGTTTCGGAGTCCTGACTCTTATCTGGACGGTCGTCGGATACATGAGTCTGTTTGACCTCGGTCTGGGACGGGCGCTCACCCAGTTTGTCGCTGACCGCCTGGGGACGGGTCGGACCGAAGGACTCTCCAGTCCGGTTTGGACCGCGTTGCTGCTGCTCCTCGGAGCAGGAGTGGTCTCGGGCGCACTTTTGGCGGCGGTTTCGCCCTGGCTGGTGCGAACCGTCTTGCGAATCCCGCCGGCTTTACAGGTTGAGACGCTGCGGTCGTCCTATCTGCTTGCCATCTCGCTGCCCTTCGTACTCAGCATGGCGGGCCTGCGGGGCGTTCTTGAGGCGCAGCAACGCTTCGGCTTGGTCAATGCGATTCGCATTCCCTCCGGAGCTTTTTCCTACGTCGCACCCCTGGTAGTCTTGGTTTTTTCCCGGAGCCTCGTTGCCGTGGTCGCGGTGCTGGTTGCCGGCCGGCTATTTTTCTGGCTGGTCCACATGGCTTGCTGCCTTCACGTGATGCCGGAGCTTCGCCGGAACATTAGCGTTGAATCGTCGCAGGTCGGGCCGCTGTTCCGCTTTGGAAGCTGGGTAATGGTTTCAAACTTCATCAGCCCGCTGATGGTCTACGCGGATCGATTCATGCTGGCTTCCTTGGTCTCCGTAGCCGCTGTGGCGTACTATGCCACGCCTCTCGATGTCCTCACGAAGTTGTTGATCATCCCCGCAGCAGTAGCGGGTGTACTGTTTCCAGCCTTTGCGGCGACTTTCGTGCAGGAACGCCGGCGGACCGCGCTGCTCGCCGCGCGCGGCGTGAAGTATGTATTTCTGGCCCTATTCCCGATCATCCTGGTCGCGGTGGTCTTTGCTCGGGACGGGCTGGCGCTTTGGCTGGGTGTTGACTTTGCAAACCGCGGTGCCCGGGTGCTGCAATTTCTGGCGGTCGGGACTCTGATCAACGGTTTGGCGCAGATTCCCTTTGCTTTGGTCCAAGGATGCGGCCGCCCCGACATCGCTGCCAAGTTTCATCTCGCTGAGTTGCCGCTTTACCTTGCCACGGCGTGGTGGCTCATTCGCAGTCATGGATTGGAGGGTGCGGCGATTGCCTGGGTGGCACGCGTGACGGTAGACGCCCTGCTGCTGTTCATCGCTGCCCAGCGGTTATTGCCCGGGCGGCCGTTCGCACTGCGAGAGGTGATTGTGGTCGCGGGACCAGCCATCGTGGTCTTGGCCCTCGGATTCCTGCGACTAGGTCTGGCCGGACGGGGTGTTTTCGTTAGCTGCGCCCTGCTGATGTTTGTCGTGGCGGCGTGGTTCCTGATCCTGGCGCCGGACGAGCGGACGCTCGTGGACCACCGGCTTAAGGCGGTGTTTGGCCTGATCCACGACGCCGGACTTGAAGGATAGATTGGGTCCCGAGCTGCGAGAAGGAGCGATCGGTTGAGGTCTCAGGCGGGCGAAACACAGCGCGAGTCCCGGGTGGGGCCCGAGCCTTGGACGCCCAGTCTGGTCGTCCGGAAGGCGCTGCAGAGCGTGGTGGCGCTGGGAGCCCGGCAGGCGTTGGGATACGCCCTCAACGGAATCGGTATCGCGCTGCTGGCCCGGTTGCTCACTCCTTCCGAATTTGGCCTCTACGCCATCATCACCTTCGCGCTCAGCTTCCTGACAAGTTTCGGGGACGCGGGGCTGGGAGCGAGCCTGATCCGCGAGCCGGGGGAACCGGCTGAGAAAGACTACCGTTCCATCTTTACCGTGCAGCAGATGCTCGTCGTGGCCGTCGTGGCTCTTTTCTGGCTGGCAAGCCCGAGCGTTGCCCTGGCCTATCATCTCCCGGACAAGGGCGCGTGGCTGTTCCGATTGGCGGCTCTCTCCCTTTTAGTAACATCATTTCAGGTTATTCCACAGATCCGCCTGGAGCGCCGCCTCGCTTTCGATAAGCTGGCGCTCGTCGAGGTCGGGATGGCGTTCGTTTACAATTCGACAGCCGTGATCCTTGCCTGGCGTGGCTGGGGCGCGATGAGCTTCGCGCTGGCCATGGTGGCCCGTTCAGCGGCCGGCGTCCTCCTCGTAAATCTGGTTGGCCCGTGGCGAATCGGCTGGGCCTGGGACTGGACGCGAGTTCGGCAACACTTGAGGTTCGGCGTGCCTTATCAGGGTATTGCTTTCGTTTCCCTGGTGAAAGACAGCATCGCTCCGGTATTCGTGGGATTGATGTTGGGCGCCTCGCAAGTGGGCTACATCAACTGGGCCAGCACCGTCGCGGTCTATCCGGTTGTCGTTTTGGCGGCTCTCCAGCGGATCTACCTGCCCGCTTACTCCCGCATGCAGGAACACCGGGAAGAACTGGGCCGCTTGGTCGAACAGACCCTGAGAGCGACACACGGTGTGGCGGCGCCGCTTGCCGTGTTGACCTTCGTTTTGATCGAGCCCATCACCCACGTGGTGTTTGGAGACAAGTGGCTGGTCGCTCTTCCTCTTTTCTATTTCTTTTGGATCCCCAACATCTTTTCCCCAACCTCCGCTCCTCTGATGGCGTTGCTGAACGCCTTGGGGCGTTCCCGGACTACCTTCAGCTTTGCGCTGCTTTGGATGCTGGGGACGTGGGCTCTGGGAGTCCCGCTCATCCTGCTCTTGGGGGCGCGGGGCTACGCGATGGCTTGCGCGGCGGTCTCGTTCACCACCATCTTGCTTTTCAAGGTCGCCCAGGCTCAGGTGTCATTTAGAGCCCTGGCGCCCATCGTTCCCATATGGGCCTGGGCGGGGGTGATGGGCGTGGGCGCATACTTGTTCAAGCGGGCGCTGCCCCCGACCGGCCTCATCGGACTCGCGGGCCACGTGGGGTTGGATCTTGCAGCTTACGCCGTCGGTTTGGCAATCATCTACCCCGGCACCGCCCGCAAAACCTGGGTCTGGATCAGGGGCGAGGTATGGAATCCCGCATCTCGGTAGTGGTCAATACGCTGAACGAGGAAAAGAACCTCGCGAATGCTTTACGTTCGGTGCGGGCGTGGGCAGACGAGATCGTCGTGGTGGATATGCATAGCACGGATCGTACGGCGGAGGTCGCCCGCGAGTTCGGAGCCAAGGTCGTTCTGCATGAGGGTCCAGGATTCCACTACGCGCCGCGCGCCTTTGCGGTCCAACAGGCATCCTGTGACTGGATCATGGTCTTGGACGCCGATGAGTTGGTGCCCGTCGCCCTGGGCCTTGAGCTTCGGAACATCGCCCAGTCCGGTAAAGCGGACGTCGTGGTGCTGCCGCGCGAGAATTATCTGCTGGGCGCACGGATGAATCACACGGGATGGGGTCCGAGCCAGGACGGTCAGACGCGCTTTTTCCGGAAGGGTAGTGTCATTGCCAGCTCGATCGCCCATCAGGACTTCGTGCCTGTGCCGGCGGCGCGTGTCTTGAAGCTTCCCTACAACGGCCACAATGCAATCGTTCACTTTAACTATCTCGACGCGGCGCAGTTCCTCGAGAAGCTCAATCGCTATACGAGCATCGAAGCACGACAGGCTCGGGACCGCGGCGAACGCGTAACGCCTTGGCGCGCCCTGGTAAGGAGCGCGAGGGAATTTTACGCCCGCTTCATCAGCAGCCGCGGGTATCGGGATGGGTGGAGAGGCTTCTACCTTTCGTGTTTTATGGCCTTTTACAGGTTGGCAGCTTGTGCCAAGCTGGAGGAGTTGGAGAAATCGGGACCACGAGAGTCGGTGGAGGCGGAGTACCGCCGAGCGGCCGAGAGCGTGTTGAACGAGCACGAGAAAGCCCGCGAGCCAGAGACGAAACTGATGTAGCCGCGCCCGGCTCGCCGGCGAAATGGTTCGGGGTGTGCGCCAAAGGGCCGGCCGCGACGCTTGCCGATGTCTGACACGGACCTCTCAGTATGTATCCTGACTCGCAGCCAGCCCATCTTGCTGCGTGAGTGCGTGGCGGCTTGTGTCGAGGAGATGCGCAACGCCGGCATCGCGGGAGAGATCATCGTGATCGACAATGCCTCGGCGGACGGATATCCCCGGGAGCTCGCGGATGTTTTTCCAGCGGTGAAGATCATCCGCAACGAAGAGAATCTAGGCTTTTCGGCAGCCAACAACCGGGCGATTCGACTCAGCGGAGGACGCTGGGTCCTCATCTTGAACGACGATGCGATCCTTCAGCCCGGTTCGCTCGGCCTCATGCTGCATGAGCTCGAGTCCAATTCCAGGATTGGCGCGGTGGGGCCGTGCCTGCTCAATGACGATGGCTCGGCGCAAGTGGATTTCACCAACAAGCGGTTTCCCCACCTGCGCGGCCTTTTCTGTGAGTTCTTGGGAATCAATCGGATTCTGAGCAAGAGCAGCTGGACGCGAGATGTTTTCACGTTGTGGAAGGATCCCTGGACGAGCGGCGAAACCGACCATCTCGCGGGAGCGTGCCTGCTGGCGCGCCGCGAGGCGCTGGATTCCGTCAACCTCTTCGACGAGCACATTTTCTTCTGGTTTGATGATACTGACTTGTGTTTTCGGCTCAAGAAGGCTGGATGGCGGCTGATTTATCTGGCCCAGGTCCGTGTCCACCACCATGGATCCTCCTCGTTCAAGCAATGGACGAGGTTGGAGAGAAGCCCGGTCCTGTTCGAATCGCTGATTTACTACTATCGAAAGAATGTGGGCCGCTTGCGGTGCCTGCTTCTCAGGCTCACATTGTCGGTGGCGTTTCTTCTCCGTTTGCTTTTGCTCGTTCTAAGGAACGCCTGGAGGCGCGCCAGCCGGGCAGAACACAGCGATGCTGTGGGAGCATCCCTCGCGGCGCTGCGCTCGCTGCTCCTGGGCTGAGGACACGGTTCGCGATGTACGATTCCTCGGGCGAGTCGAGGTTCGATGAAGATTGGTGTCGACGCGAGGCTTCTGTCAGATTGGCGCGGAGGGCAATCCGTTTTCCTCGAGAACATTCTGCGAGAGATGGAGCGGCTCGACCAGGAGAACGTCTACTACTTGTATTCGAATCGCGACTTCCCGTGGCGCTTCAGCAATCCTCGCTGGCACAAGCGAGTGGCTTCCTGGCTCGGCCGCGTCCCCGGGACGGTGTGGCTCCAAGCGGACGCGCGAAGCATGGTCATCAAGGACGCGATCGACGTCTTCTGGGGTCCCGGGCAAAGCTTGCCGCTGGGCCTGCCGCGCTCCGTCGGCAAGGTGCTCACCGTTCACGATTTTGTGTGGCGGTTCTATCCGCGAACCATGCCGCTCTACACCTACGCCATCCATCGCCTGTTTCACGAACGCTGGATCCGGGAAGCTGACCGGCTCATCGCGATCTCGGAGTCCACGGCTCGAGACCTCGAGGGACTGTTGGGTGTCGGGCGTTCGAGGATCGATGTCGTCTATCATGGTGTGCGGGCCGAGTACCGGCCGGGCGACGCGATGGCAGCCGCGAGGTACGTCGCAGGCAAATACCAGGTGGCGGAGAAATACATCTGCACCGTGGGAACGATTCAACCGCGCAAGAATCTTCTCACCTTACTCAGAGCGATGAAGATTCTGTCCGAACGACAGCGCCTTCGGTACCAGTTGGTCGTCGTCGGGGCGAAAGGTTGGAAGGAGTCGGCGATCTGGACCACCATGAAGAAGCTCGAACTGACCGAAGAGGATGTCCGTTTCCTCGGATTTGTGTCTGACGAGGACATGCCGTCTCTCTACCGCGGGGCTGAGGTCTTCGTCTTCCCCTCGATGTACGAGGGTTTTGGCCTGCCGCTGGTTGAGGCGATGGCCTGCGGAGTCCCCATGGTAGCTTCCGACGCTCCTCCGGCACCCGAGCTGGTGGGAGACGCGGCACTCCTGGTTCCGCCGCTCGAACCCGAAGCTTTTGCCGGGGCGATCGCCCGCCTCGCGGCCGACGATAAGCTGCGCGCGACCCTGGTGGTGAAAGGCCTTGAGCGGGCACGCGCTTTCCGCTGGGATACTGCGGCGGAAGGCACGTTGCGCGTTCTGACCAAGTCCTGGCCGAATGAGATAGGAAATGATCATCGGCCTTGAACGCGGGGCCGGCCGCGGCCCTCACGCGGCGGCTTCAGGGTTCAGGACAGTTCGTGGCAATGCAAAAGCGATATAAGAAAAGGCTATCAAGTTGACGGCTCCTCCAGATGTTTCCATCTGCATTCTGACCCGCAACCAGCCGGAGTTGCTGCGGCAATGCGTAGCTTCTTGCGTTGCGGAAGCTGCAAGAGACGGCTTCCGCGCCGAGCTGATCATCATCGACAATGCCTCGACGGACGGCGGGCCGCAACGCGTGGCCAGCCTTTTCCCGAATGTGCAGGTGATCCGCAGCGAAAAGAACCTGGGATTCGCGGTCGCGAACAATCAGGCAATTCGAGTGAGCCGCGGTCGCGCCGTGCTGGTCTTGAATGACGATGCAGTGCTCAGAGAAGGTTCGCTGGCGATGATGCTCCACAAACTGGATTCGGATCCCAGGATCGCGGCCGTGGGTCCAAAGCTGCTTAATCCTGACGGCAGCCTGCAAAGGGGATTCACCAACCGGCGTTTCCCGCACTTGCGCGGCTTGTTGTGTGGATTCCTGGGACTGAATCCTCCGCTCGAGAAACACGCCTTGACGCGTGATCTCCTGACTCACAGCAAGGATCCCAACCGGAGCGGGGAGACAGACCATTTGGCCGGCGCCTGCCTGCTGCTCCGCTGCAAGGCACTGGACGCTGTCGGATTGTTCCATCAAGGCTTTTATTTTTTCTTTGAAGACACGGATCTGTGTTACCGCCTTCAGGAAGCTGGCTGGAAAATCTTTTACGTTTCCGAAGCCCAGGTGACCCACTACGGCTCCGCTTCCTTCAAGCGGATCCTGCGGTTCGAGAGAGACGCGATTTATTTCAAATCACTGCTCTGCTTTTTCCGGCGTCATTCGAACTCTCTGCGGTATTACTTGCTGAAGACAGGCGTGACTTTAGCTCTGCTGCTCGAGGCGCCGCTTGCCCTGCTCTTTGGATTTCGGGCACGGGGCTCAAGCTGGGCGGAACGTCGCCAGTCCGCTCGAGTGTCGCTCGGGAGCTTGCGGTCGATCGTTTTGGGCCGGTACTAGCGTGTGCTGCTGCTTTGAAGGCCGGTGATGTCCGATCCGAAAGTGAGTGTGTGCATCGCGACTTACAACCGCGCCCGTCACCTCCGAGGGGCCATCGCGGGCGTCCTCGGTCAGGACTTCGCGGCCTTCGAGCTACTTGTTTCTGACGATGCTTCGACGGATGCGACCGCCGATGTTGTTCGATCATTTGCCGATGCAAGGATTCGTTATTCGCGAAACCCGAGGAATCTCGGCTTATGGGGCAACACGAACCAGTGTGTTTCCCAGGCGCGGGGCGAGTACGTGCTTGTCTTGCAGGACGACGACGCGATGTTGCCCGGTCTGTTGCGGCGCGAAGTCAAGGTCCTCGATGGCTCGCCGAGCGCGGTCATGGTTCATGCTGCGGCACGGCGTGTGGATGAGAACGGCCAGCCGATCGACGAACCGCCGCAATCATGGCCCGCCGTAACGGCCGGCCTCGGTTTCGTGGCGGATTACTGGAGCGGCCCGCGCTGCGGAGTCGTGATGTCGTCCGTCATGTTCCGCAGGTCCGTGGCCGCGAGATTGGGAGGGTTCAACGCCGACCTGCTGTTTTGTGCCGACGCGGACCTGTGGCAACGCATGGCGTTTGAAGGACAGGTGGCATTTATTCCTCAGCCGTTGATCCTGAGCCGTGTGCATTCCGGCCAGGTGACGACTCAAATCTTGCTGGACGATGGCCGCATGCTGCGCGAGAGGCTCGAGCATGCTGAGGCCACGCGTCGATTGCTTGCCAAACAGGAAGCTAATCTCGACGGCGTGATACGCCGCCGACTCTCGCAATACATCGCATCCGACTTGACCACGTTGCGAGGTTTCGGCGCGCCGCTGGTGCACGTCTTGCAGTACGGTGCGATGGCGATTCGGGTCCATCCGCCAGTGTTGCGGAGCGTCGCCTTCTTCCGGAATCTGATCCTGGCGATCTTTCCGCCCGCGGTGATTCGCAGGCTCAAGGATTTGCGCAGCCGATACTGGCAAAGCCATCGCGCTGCAAATGGCGCGTGAGCGCCGGGTGAAAAAGGGAAGCATGGTTCGTGCTTTGATTGCAGTTGACCACCATTTTGTGAGGGCATCGACCGGAGAGGTGTATCTGGGACCTCCGATGGCCCTCGCCGGTTACCGCTTCTGGGAGCAGTACCTCGAGGCGTTCGACGAAATCGTCGTGCTGGCGCGCGTCAGGCGGGCTGAGAACGGGACGCCAACCACTGTCCGCGCTGACGGCCCGCGTGTCTCATTCTGCGACCTGCCTGACTTCCTGGGGCCTTGGGAGTACCTACACTCTGTTCCAGCTCTCCGCTCGAGTATCCAGCAGGCGGTCGAGCAGGCGGACACCTCGATCCTCAGGGTTCCGGGAACCGTCGGCCAACTTGCCTGGAAGACCATTCGCGGGTTGGGACGGCCTTATGCGCTCGATGTGGTCGCCGATCCATGGGATATGTTCTCTCGCGGTGCGGCGCCATCCCCCGTACGGCCCGTCGTGCGGCGCGCCTGGTCGAATCGACTTCGGCAGATGTGCCGCGAGGCTCCCGCCATTTCCTATGTCACACGCGAAGCTCTACAGAAGAGGTATCCCCCTGGGCCGCGTTGTTGGGCCGCAGCATTCTCCGACGTCGACCTGAGGGATGGCCTTATCGATTCGGCCGAGCTCGGGGCCCGGATGGCGGACCTCGAGCACCGCATGTCTTACGGAGCAGCGAGATGCCACTTCCGCATCGGATTTGTAGGCGCCCTGGCCCAGATGTACAAAGCTCCCGATATTCTGTTACAAGCGATTGCCCTCTGCATTGATGACGGTTTTGATTTCGAAGTGAGTCTCGCCGGAGACGGTAAATTCCGGCCTGCGATGGCGAGCTTGGCGCGCCGCCTCGGCATCGCCGACCGAGTCCGCTTTCTGGGCGTCTTGCCGCCGGGCGATGCGGTCCGGCGGTTCCTGGACCAGGTGGACCTGTTTGTCCTGCCCTCGCGACAAGAAGGCCTGCCTCGCGCTATGGTAGAAGCTATGGCCCGGGGTTGTCCGTGTATCGGCACGGCCGTAGGCGGGATTCCCGAGTTGCTGCCGCCGGAAAACCTCGCGGTCTCAGGGGATGCGGCTGCTCTGTCTGCCAAGATCCGGGAGGTGGTCGCGGACCCGGATCGCATGAGTCGCATGGCGCAGCAAAACTGGAAGACGGCGCGAGAGTATCGTCCAGATCTCCTCGAAGGCCGGCGCACGGCGTTCTATCGCCGGGTGCGCGAGCAGGCCGAACAAGCGAAGAAGTCACCGCAAACCATCTAAGGGGAAGTGATCGTGTTCCAAACTCGCCGGACTCTGTACTTATTGGCAGTCCCCGGGCTGCTCTTGCTGGCATGGAAGGGAATCCGGTTCCAAGCGAGTGCCGCTCCGCCGGGTGTTTCAGACCCCACGTTTCACGATTTCAACGGTGTTTGCAACTTGCCCGCGCCCGAGGTCGTGCGGCAGCTTGGACTCGGATGGACCCGGGCCGACTTTCAATGGGGCACGCTCGAGCCGGAGAAGGGCAAGTGGGTTTGGGACAAGACGGACCAGTTGGTCGCAACGGCGCACGGCGATTCGATGGAGATTCTTCCCGTTCTCGACTACACGGCGCCCTGGGCCGAGGCCGTCAAGGGCCAGCAAACGGGTCCGCCCGAACACGTCCAGGACTGGGAAGACTACGTCGACCACGTTGTGGCGCGCTACAGCCGTCCCCCGTTCAATCTGCGTTACTTTCAGATCTGGAACGAACCCACCCGCGAGGCGGGATTTTGGCGGGGGGCCACGAACCGCGACTTCATCGACACCATCTACTTGCCTGCGGCGCAGATCGTGCGGCGCTATAACGCCCGCGTCGTGTTCAGCGGCTGGCCCCACAGCAATTCTCTGGCGGAGCTGGACGGGCTGTTGAGCGATTACGACGCCTGGCGCTTGACCGATATTCTGGATGTCCATTACTTCGGCGGCTCCGCCTGGCAGCATCTTTATGACTATTGGCTGGCCGCCGGCAAGTGCTCCGGCATCTGGCAGACCGAGATCGGCTTCACGGATAACCCCGACTACCTGCCCAACACCTACCTGCGAGCCCTCGAGTGGGCGCTCGGTTCGGGCTGGAGGGATCCTGACCAGTACAAGGTTTTCTGGTACGCTAATTGAGGCGCTGGGAAAGATGCCCAAAAGTGCCTGAGCACGACGGTTCAAGGAAAGATTGTGCTGACCACGAACGGGCGGCGGCTGGCGGCGATGAACGACGCGCTGGGCGGCGGCGCTCTGGCTTCCTTTACTCAGTTCCAGACGACGCCTTCGCTCCCGTCCACTCTCGATGAGTCGAAAGCTACGGCGCTGGGATTCAAGGTGGGTGACAGCCGCACCGTGGTCGCGCTGCTTCTGAACAAGGTCGGTTATCAAAGTTATTCCTCGATTTCGGTGCGTGCGTCGCTCGGATTCAGGCCCAAACGCGTCGAGGTCGTGACGGCGTCCGGCCAGCGCCGTGCGCTTGACGCGGTTTATACGTCGAGCGGCGTGCAGGTGGCAGTGCCCCTCAAGAACATGCAGGACGAATGCACCAACTGCGCCTGGATCGTGGCGTATGTTGAATTCGAGGTTTCGTGATTAGCGACCGTCGGGGCGGGTCCGCGGCACAAGGGACTGAGGAATGTCCACGGACGGTGTCATTCCGAGGAGCCGGAGGCGACGAGGAATCTCGCAAGGGCCTTCGTTTCAGAGCGAGATTCCTCGCTTCGCTCGGAATAACACCCTAGGCGAGTGTTCCACCTGTTAGGAGGAAGACGAACAGTTGAGCCCGGTTGACATCATTGTGGCGCTGGCTTGGCTGGCGGGTATTCTGGGGAACCGCAATGTATGGATACCCGCGGTGGGTATGGCCACGGTGATCCTGCGGGGCCTTACGCTGCGCCTCGTCAACGGACTCGACCTCCGCAAGATCGAGTGGGCGATTGTGCTCTTCCTGGGATATTGGCTGCTCAACTATTCCTGGTCGACCGCTAACCTCCAGAACCTCTACTCGTTCGATTTCCTGAGGCACGACGGAGCGTTGCTGGTAACGTATCCGCTCTTCCTGATGTTGCTCGGGTGGCGCCTGAAGCCGAAGCTGGTTCGAGGGTTCTGGGTTCTGTTCGTCACGGTTCTTGCTCTGTTGGCGATTCCGGGGGTCATCCTCAGCTTGAATCTTCCGCACCCTCTGTTCTTCGAAGACTTGGATTTGATAGGCTACGACTACACGATCGGTCAGAACATGTTTTTCGGCTGGTACGAGGCCCATAACACTTCCGGGGGAGTGTACGCAATCGCGGCAATTTTCGCACTCGCGCTCCTCCAGGAACCGTCCAGGTGGAAGCGCAAAATGTTTCTGTGGTTCCTTTTTCTGGCGTGCACGATAGGTCTGCTCTTCACGTATTCCCGAGGTGCCTACCTGGGCTTTATGGCGGGAGCGTTACTGATTCTGCCTGTACGCAAGCTGGGCAAGCTCATGAAAATCGCGCTGCTGGCCGTCGTGCCGACCGTCGCGCTGGTGATGATGACCTCAAGAGTCCTCGATCGGATCGATACTATCACTGATCCCACTTACCACACCAACGCCTACCGCCTGGAAGTTTGGGGATACGCGATCGATGCCTTCGAAGTGAGTCCGCTGGTGGGCATCGGTTTCGGCCGTTTCAACGACAGAATGGTCCAGTTCAAAGGAATCAAGCACCTGGTGTGGGTCGGCGTGAACGGCGATATTGTGAATAACGATGCTCACGCTCATAACTCCTACCTTCACTTCCTCGCGGAGGGTGGAATCATCGGCTTGGCGCTCGGACTCTACATCTGGTGGTGCGCCTGGACAGAACTCTCGTTGCTCGCGCATCGACTGCGAAAGACTGACATGTACACGCTTTGTTTTGCGGCAAAAGCTTGCCTGGCAGTTGTGCTGATGACGGCAATGACCGAGCATATGCTTGGCCGAGGCTCGGTTATCCTCGTTGTTATGGGCATCATCGGGACGACTTTGGCAACCGGAAGATCGGAATGGGCTCGTATTAAACATGCCGCACTCCAAGCGCAGGCTTCGGAGCGGAGTTTGCGGCAAAATGAGGACCGGCGACTTCCAGTTGCTGCTGGTTAGCCCCGGATCGCTCGATACTTGAGGGGAGAGTCTCGTGCTCGTGATACTTTGCAACCGTTTTTTGATTTCTCGGAGAGCCACTGAGGAGCTGGCGGAGGGTTGGGTAAAAACGAGGAAGCTCTCGAGGCTTAACTCCTGCTTAGTTCGTGACGCCTCGGTCGCGTTACTGGCGTTTTCTGCCGTGTTCGTTACCCTCCTTTGCGGGGTGGCGACTCGGCTGTGGGGTACGGGTGCTTCACCCACCCTGAAGGAATTCGTCGGCTATAACAATCCCATTGGCGGCAAGTTCGGTCAACCGCTCGGAGCCGGTTGGGAGCGAAGTCCGTTGTTCCTGTGGTATGTCGTCGAGCCGCAAGAAGGCCAATGGGTGTGGACGAGACCCGACCAGGATGTGCAACAGGCTCAGGGAGCCGGGATCCAGGTGTTGCCTATACTAGGCTTTCCCCCTGACTATGCCGCTGCGACGCCGCATAGAGCGGGCGTTTCGGCCCCCACGAGTGTTTCGGCTTGGGAAGACTACGTTGATCATGTCGTGTCGCGGTACAGCAGCTCTCCCTACAATCTGCGGTATTTCCAGATCTGGAACGAGCCGGTGCGGCGAGCCTTTTGGCCGGGAACTGACGAAGAGTTCGTAGACATGATCTTCCTGCCGGCGGCGAAAGTGATTCGCCGTCACGGTTGTAAGGTAGTGTTCGGCGGGTGGCCGGTGTCGAACCGTGGTGCGGAGCTTGACAGTGTGCTTAACTATCATAACGCTTGGCAGTACACTGACATTGTCGACGTTCACTACCATACACTGGCTGACCTGCAGCTTGTGTACTCGAACTGGATCGCTTCAGGTAAGTGTCACGGCCTCTGGCAAACCGAGGTCGGCTACACGTCGGAGCCCGGAGCCTCCAGCAGCTTGTACTCCCGCACTCTTTATTGGACCCTTCAAGCCGGGTGGAATGACCCAAACGAGTTCAAACTCTTCTGGTACCCCGGTGAAGGCGCGGGGGACAATGCCGAAAAGTCGCTGGTCAGAATGGGCGCGGGAACGTTGACTGATGAGGGACGGCACCTTGCAGTGCTGAATCAGGTGTTGGGGGGTGGACCGCTCAGCACCTTCACTCAGTTCAACACCACGCCACCTGTTAGTGGGTCGGCGGGTAGCGCGTGGGCGATGGGGTACCACGTGGGTTCAAGCCGCGTAGTGATCCAATTCCTGATGGACCGCAGTTTCTTTCGCAGGCACCAAACGGTCCAGGTTAGCTTGAACGCCCCGGGCCGGCCTTCCAAGGTGCAGTTGATGTCGGGCCTCGGGCAGACATGGGACGTGCCCGCAAAGACGAGTGGCGGGCGCGTGCGCGTCGACCTTGATTTCCGCAAGGGCTTCGACGATTGCCCGAAGTGTAAGGATGTCCAGGGCTATCTCATTCTAGACTAGGCGGCTGCCGGTCCCGACTCTTTGCGCTGAGGTTCTGCATGAAGCATAGCTCTGTTGTGAGCCCCGGAGCCGGGCTTTCAAGGGGAGGTACACGAATGGCCAGCTCCGAGATCGAAATGTTGAAGCAGATTTATCAAAAACAGGTGGCGTACGCCGAGGCCCACGGTGGAAACCTCGGCGGCATGGCCTATTTGCAGACGAAGTTTGAGATCGATATCACGATAGAGAGGCAAATCAGGGTCGTCGATATGTTCGCCGAGAAGATCCGCGGACGGGTGCTGGAATGGGGCTGCCAGCACGGCTTTGATAGCTGCCTGCTGCGAATAAGGTTTGGTGACGCGGTCGAGTTATTTGGCTGCGATATCGTGCCTACGCAAACATACAAGCCGTTTCAGGAGTTCAGCGGGATGAAGTATAAGTACCTTGATCATCCGTATCGTTTGGACTACCCAACCGATTTCTTCGACGTAGTGACCAGCAATGGAGTCCTCGAGCACGTTCCTAATGAACTCGAATCGCTGAAGGAAATCTATCGCATTCTGAAGCCGGGCGGGACGTTCGTCCTGACCTGCCTGCCCAATCGGTACAGCTACACGGAGGCAGTTCAGAGGCGAAGGGGCTTAGGGCATGACCGGCTTTACTCTATGGGCGCGGCCAGGGAATTGCTCAACAGGCAAGGTTTCCGCTTGGTTCGCACCGCTTATTTCTTTATGATTCCAACCATGTTGATCGGCTTTCCCAAGGGTCTCCAGCGGGCCTATCAGAAGGTTATGGGCCGCGTGAGCTGGACAGTCAACGACTTTCTGGAATGGTTGTGGCCGGTGAACCGAATGGCCAGCAACTTGATGCTCATTGCTGACAAGCCTCAATATTGAGCGAACTTTTCAGGCGACCTGCATGAATCACTTCAGCCAACTGCGAGTCGCGCTCGTGCATTATTGGCTGGTGAATCGCCGGGGCGGCGAGCGAGTGCTCGAGGCGCTGGCGGAGATGTTCCCCCAAGCGGACATCTTCACTTTGGTTTGCGATCCCCAGACGCTCTCACCCGGGCTGCGGTCGCATAAAATCATCACTTCGTTCCTCGATAAGATTCCGCTCGTGCGCCGCCACCGTCGCAAACTGTTACCGTTCTTTCCGCTCGCGGTCGAGCAGTTCCGCCTGCGCGACTACGACCTGGTGATCAGCTCGGAATCCGGACCCGCCAAGGGCGTCATCACCTCGAGCCACACCTGCCACATCTGCTACTGCCACTCGCCCATGCGCTACCTCTGGGACATGTACCATCAGTACCGCGAGGGGCGCGGGGTGGGCCCGCTCTCGCGTCTCGTCTTCGACCTCAGTGCGCATTACGTCCGGCTGTGGGACGTGGCGACCGCTTCGCGCGTCGACCATTTTGTGGCCAACTCCGAAAACGTGGCACGGCGCATCCGCAAGCACTACCGCCGTGAGTCGCGGGTGATTTATCCCCCGGTCGATGTCTCAGCCGGATACCTTGCGGACTCCCTCGGCGACTACTACCTGGTGGCGAGTCCGCTTGTAGACTACAAGCGCGTGGACCTGGCGATCCAGGCTGCCAACCGCCTGAAGCGGCCGCTGAGAGTGATCGGTGACGGAGAGGAAGCGAAACGGCTGCGGCGTCTGGCGGGCCCAACGGTTACTTTTCTTGGCTATGTCAGCGATCAAGTCCTGCGCGAAAACTATGCTCACGCGCGGGCGCTGCTTTATCCCGGTGAAGAGGACTTTGGCATGGTACCAGTCGAGGCGCAATCCTTCGGCCGGCCGGTCATTGCCTATGCGAGGGGCGGCGCGCTCGAATCCGTCAACGGTCTCTTGCCCGGTGAGACCCTCGACCCCCAGTCGACGACCGGAGTCTTCTTTGCCGAGCAGTCCGTGGACGGGCTGCTCGAAGCGATGGAACGGTTCGAGTCGATGGAAAGCCGTTTTTCTCCCGCTCGCATTCAGGGGCACGCCCAACGTTTTGGAGTGACCCGCTTCAAGGCTGAGATCCGTGCGTTTATCGAAGAAGCGCTGGCCGAGTTTCGCAGCAGCAAGCCACAGCTCGTAGGCCGATGAGCGTCCCAGCCTTTGGTTTTTGAGAAGCGAGTTTCTCGAGGAACAAAGCCACTTCGATCCGGTAGAATCAACAGCATCCCCAAGAAACCCGGCCAAAACAGACCCATTCACTCCCCAAAACCACAACCCATCGTTTCGACCCCGGGGCTTAAACCAAATCTGCGAGACGACGCGCGGCAATCGAAGTATAATAACGGTTCGGTTTCAAGAAGATCTTGCAGGGGCTGCCCTATTCGAAGACGTTGCCTGTGTGGTCTGAACACCTGCTATGATTCGTCGGCGGCATAACTACATCAATTTCTGCCTGCGGTTGGTCGTCTTACTCCTTCCGCTGCTTGCCTTTGCCATCGGCGCATGGTTGCGATTCGGCTCGGGGCTGATTCCCCTGAATAATCCCGACGCTGACCCTTCCGACTACTTTGGTCTGCTGTTCTTCACGACGCTCGTGTGGTCGGTGGTCGTGGATCACTTTGGCATCGCGCGTATCGACGTGCTCTATTCGGCGCGCCGCGCCACCTGGGACGCGATCCGGGCGTGCAGTATTACCTACGTGGCGGTGGTGGGCGCCACGTTCTTCTACCGGTCGTCGAGCTTTTCCCGGCTCTTTGTGTCGATCAGCGCGGTCCTGCTGTTTCTTCTGGTGCAGTTGGTGGACTGGAGCTTCCGGAAGCTGCTGGATCGTGCGCGTCAGAACCCGAATAACCTGGCCCGGATTCTGATCATCGGCGCGGACGAGTTCGCGGAGCGCTCGGCGCGGCTGGTCCTCGAGCGGCTCGTGATGCCGTCCTCGGTGGCGGCCTTCGTCCGGCTGCCCGGCCAGGAGATCACCGTCCAGCAATGTCCGGTAATAGATCTGAGCGATGTGCGGACGCTCGGAGCCTATGGTGAGATTGATGACGTGGTGATTGCCCTCCCGCCCTCGCGCCTGGGCGAGATCCCGCGAATCTTGAAGGCGCTCGAGCCTTTGTCGCTGCCGGTGCGGGCCATCCTCGACCTGGGTGAGGGAGTGGTGGCGCGCGACCTCCTATTTGACCTGAATGGGCTGCGCATGCTCGACCTGCGGGCGAGCCCGTCGGAGTCGGTGGTCTACCTGGTCGCGAAGCGAGCCCTCGACATTGTCGTCTCGACGGTCGTTCTTGTTGTAGGCGCGCCGCTCCTGGCTCTCGTGGCCATTCTGATCAAACTGACTTCATCGGGACCCGTGCTGTTTGCGCAGGATCGCGTGGGACTGAATGGCAAGATTTTCCGGATGTACAAGTTTCGTACCATGCGGGTCGGGGGTTCCGAGGAGAGCGCCACGCGCTGGACGACGGCCGACGATCCGCGTCGCACGCGGCTGGGGGCTTTCCTGCGGCGCACCAATCTCGACGAGTTGCCGCAGTTCGTCAACGTGCTCAAGGGCGAAATGAGCATCGTCGGGCCGCGGCCCGAGCGTCCCTACTTCGTGCAGAAGTTCCTTGAGGACGTGGCGCAGTACAACACGCGGCACTACCTCAAGGTGGGCATCACGGGCTGGGCGCAAGTCAACGGCTGGCGAGGTGACACGTCGATTCCGCGGCGGGTCGAACACGACCTCTACTACCTGCGCCACTGGAGCCTGGGGTTCGACTTGAAGATCATCGCCCTCACGGTCTGGCGAACCCTCGTGGCCAACCGGAATGCCTACTAAGATGCGTCCGCGGAAGCAAGGTCAGAAGGCGGGTGTCGGCCGAAGCGGTCGTTCAAGCATGGGAGTCCCCACGGAGTGAAAGGCGTAATTCTAGCGGGTGGAACCGGCTCGCGTCTCTATCCCCTCACGCGGGTCACCAACAAGCACTTGCTGCCGGTGTTCGACCGGCCGATGATTTTCTATCCTCTACAAACTTTGGTCGACGCCGGGATTCGCGACATCCTGCTGGTGACTGGCGGCCAGGATGCCGGCGACTTCCTGCGGCTCCTCGGCAACGGCAGAAGCTTCGGGCTCAAGCATATCAACTACACCTATCAGGAAGGCGAGGGTGGCATTGCTGACGCGTTGCGTCTGGCCGAACACTTTACCGACCGCCAGTCCGTCTGCGTGGTGCTGGGCGACAACATCATTGAAACCAATATTATCAAGGCGCGCGAACGCTTCGAATCCCAGGAACGCGGCGCTCACGTCATTCTGAAAGAAGTGCCGGACCCCGAGCGCTTCGGCGTTCCGGTGTTTGAGGGTGGGCGGATCGTACGGATCGAGGAGAAGCCCAAGCAACCGAAGTCGCAGTATGCGGTCACGGGGATTTACATGTATGATGGTACGGTGTTCGACCGTATCCGTACCCTGAAGCCGTCGGCGCGGGGCGAACTCGAGATTACCGACGTGAATAACTCGTACCTTCAGGACGGAATCCTGACCCATAGTATCCTCGAGGGGTGGTGGACCGACGCCGGGACCTTCGATTCGCTGCTGCGGGCCAACAACCTGGTGGCGCAGTCGGGGGCGAACAAGGTAACACAAGCGGGAGCGGCGGGTGGCCATAGCGAGTCTGTACCGGCCGCCGACTAAGCGGGAACGGGCAACGGAGCGAAGGTGAGACGCGAGATCGAGACGCTCAAAGAGCCGGCCCAGGGCGAAGTTCTCTCACTCGGTGACCGGAACGGACTGGCGCTATCACTGGTGCGGCGTACAGGGAGGAACATCGGGACGGTCATCATCCAGCCCGACAGCTCGAAACTGATCGCCGGAGTTGAGATCGAGGCGGGCACGATTCACCCCGACGACCGAGGCTTCTTTTCCGAGCTGTTCCGCGTCGGCGCTTCGCGTTTGACGCAGAGCCTGATGGATTGTGCGACGCTTCAGGTATCGGTGGCGAGTTCATACCCGGGAATCATCAAGGCGCTCCACTATCACTTCGAGCAGACCGATTTCTGGGCTCCCGTGGAAGGGATGTTCCAGGTAGTGCTCTGTGACTTGCGTGAAGACTCGCCCACCCACGGCGAAGTCAACACGCTCTACGTGGGAATCTTGCGGCCGTGGCGAATCAAGATCCCGCCGGGCGTCGGCCACGGCTACAAGATCGTGGGGACCGGCTCGGCCACTCTCGTGTACCTGACCGACAAATTCTACAATCCTCAGGACGAGGGACGGCTGGCTTACAATCACCCGTTCCTAAATTACGATTGGGAGTTGCAATCGAAGTGAGCGGTTCGGAAGTTCGAGCGGACGAGGGCATGCGGCTTTGAAACTCCTGGTGACGGGCGGCGCAGGCTTTATCGGCTCAAACTTCGTCCGCCATTTCCTGACAGCTCACCCTGACTCGTCGATCGTTGCCCTCGACAAGCTGACTTATGCCGGGAACCTCGATAACCTGTCGGAGGTCGAGTCGTTTGCGAGCTATCGCTTCGTCCGGGGTGACGTCGGCGACTCGGACCTGGTTGACGGCCTGCTCAGCGAGGGCGTGGACGCCATCGTCCACTTTGCCGCCGAGAGTCACGTGGATCGCAGCATCGCCGATGCGCGCGATTTCATTCAAACCAACGTCCAGGGTTCATTCGTCCTGCTCGACGCGGCACGCCGCCGCCGCGTTCCTCGATTCATTCAGGTCTCGACCGACGAGGTGTACGGAAGCCTCGCTGCGGGTGAGAAGGCCACCGAGCAGACGTCGCTCGCGCCCAACAGTCCCTATGCCGCCAGCAAGGCTGCAGCCGATCTTGTCGTGCGAAGCTTCTGGCAGACGTATCGCTATCCGGCGATCATCACGCGGTGCTCGAATAACTACGGCCCTTATCAGTTTCCCGAGAAGCTGATGCCTTTGATGATCGCCAACGCGCTCGAAGACCGCAAATTGCCGGTCTATGGCGACGGTATGAATGAGCGCGACTGGATCTTTGTGGATGACCACTGCCGGGCGCTCGATTGTGTGTTGGCGTCAGGCCGGCCGGGCGAGGTCTATAACATCGGCGGCGGGGAGCCCGTGCCGAATCTGGAGATTGTGCGCCGTCTGCTTCGAAAGGTGGGCAAGTCTGAGGATCTGATCGAGTTTGTGATCGACCGGCCGGGCCACGACCGGCGCTATGCGCTCGATACCGGCAAGATCGCGCGCGAGCTCGGCTGGAGTCCGAGTGTCAGTCTGGACGAAGGGCTGCGCCGGACCATCGAGTGGTATCGCGGCCATCCGGACTGGGTGCGCCACACGCGGAGCGGGGAATACCGCACATATTACGAGAAGTATTATCAAAACCGGCGTGCCTCTCTGGCCGAGTTGTAGCCCGTGCGAATTCTGGTTACTGGAAGCGGGGGGATGCTGGGCCAGGACCTGGTGGCCGAGCTCCAGTCTCGCCACGAGGTCATTCCGCTCAAGCGGGGTGACGCGGACATCACCGATGCGCCGCGCATCACCGGTGCAATCGAGCGAAGCCGCCCGGACGTGGTCGTCCACTGCGCTGCCTTCACGGCCGTCGATGATTGCGAGAGCCAAGCGAGCCTGGCTTTCCAGGTCAACGGCGAGGGCACGCGCAACGTGGCGGCGGCTTGCCGGAACGCCGGTGCCGGCATGGTGTATCTGAGCACGGACTACGTCTTCGACGGGGAGAAGCCTTCACCCTACATTGAGACCGACGAGCCGAATCCGATCAACGTGTACGGACGCAGTAAGCTCGAGGGCGAGCGGCGGGTCAACGACGTGATGGGGAATACCCAACGCGCCTGGATTGTCCGGGTATCGTGGCTGTTCGGGCCGTTGGGAAAGAATTTCGTGCGGACGATCCTCGAGCGCGCGCGCCGCGGTGAGCCGCTGCGGGTGGTTGACGACCAGGTCGGGGCGCCGACTTATACTGCGGACGCGGCCGCGAAGATTCGGCAGATCGTCGAAAAAGGCGCGCCGGGCACTTATCACGTCACGAACCAAGGTTACTGCTCCTGGTTCGGCTTCGCGCGGGAGATTCTGCGTCAGGCCACCGAGCTCGTGAGAGTGGAGCCTGTGCCACTCACGCCGATGACCAGCGAGCAGTTGTGCCGTCCGGCCCGGCGTCCGCGCAATTCGCGTCTCGAGAACGCGCGGCTCCGATCCGAGGAACTCGGCTTCCTCCCCTCGTGGGAGGACGCAGTGAGCAGGTACCTGAGGCGAGCGAGCGCCGCGCGGTAGTCGTCTCGTGGAGTGCGCCGTCGCCGCTTCCAGGTTGTACTGCTGATATGCAAAGAGCACTAGAGATCATTCTGCTTGTGGTGACCATCGGCATGGCCCTGGCCTTTGGGGGTGTTCTTCCCTACGCCTACTCGGCGGCAGAAATTGTCCTCTTCGTGGCGATGCTGCTCTGGCTCTACAAGCGGAGCGGCGAACCACGCCTTGGTCTGAATCAACCCATTTGGCCGGTGCTCTTCCTGGTACTGGTGGCGGTGCAGGCCATCCCTCTTCCGCGCCGCGTGGTGGCCGTCTTGTCGCCGCGGCGGTTGATGGATGCGCCGCTCGCGGGTGTGGGCCAGCTCAGCAGCAGTTGGGTGACGCTCAGTATCTATTCTCACGATACCATCTTGGTGGGCATCAGGATGCTCGCCTACCTCTGCGCCTTTCTGTTGGCGGTTCATCTGTTTGATTCGCGCAAGAGGAGGAGCACGCTCGTCGTGGGGCTGGTCGTCTTGGGCAGCTTCGAGGCCGGTTACGGCATCTTCCAGTACCTCACGGGTTGGCAGAAGATCTTTACCTACACGAAGCGCGACTATACGGCATACGCCACCGGGACCTATATCAACCACGATCACTTTGCGGGACTTCTGGAGCTGACGATTCCGTTTGCCTTCGCCTCCGCCTTCTACTTCTTCCAGCTCTGGTCTGATAACCAGTCAGGTCAGAGGAGCCGGCGCGGATCCTCCTCCACCCAAAGTGCGGTAGGGCTTCAGGCGGTTTTCTACCTCTTCCTGGTCGCGCTCATGGTAATCGGAGTGGGGTTTTCAATCTCACGGGGCGGCATCCTGGGCACCGTCGCGAGCATTATTTTTGTGGCATTACTGGCTCTGACTCGGCTTCGAAGAGGACGAAAAGCCTGGCTGGTGGGCGTATTCCTTCTTCTCACCTGTATTGCAGGCTACGCGCTGTGGATCGGATTGGGCGCCGTGTTGACGCGATTCCAGCAGGTGCACGAAGCGAACTATCTCCAGATGGAAGGGCGAATCTCGACCTGGCGAGACACGTTGCGTCTGATCCGGGACTACCGGCTGGTCGGCACGGGACTCGGGACGTTTGGCATGGCTTTCCGGCACTACCAGACAGGCATGGTGAACTACTATTTCGCGCACACCCACAACGACTATCTGGAGTTTGCTTCGGACACGGGTTTACTGGGTGCCGCGATATTGTTCTTGCCGATTTTGTATCTTTTCGTGCGGATGCTGATCGCCTTCGTTGTCGATTCTCGCCGCTACCAGCGCGCTGTCCTGCTCGGCTGCATCGGAAGCACGCTGGCGATACTTATTCACAGCGCGATGGACTTCAATCTGCAAATCCCCGCCAACGCCCTGGTCTTTTCGATTGTTCTCGGAATTGGTTACAAGGCGGCCTGCCTGGAGCCTCGCAGCGACAAAGCCACCCTTCCTCGAACCGGTGTCCAGACAGGGGCGCGCGTGGCGGTTGCCTCCGGGAAGGTTTGACCCAGCGGCGAAGGCACCGCTCTCGATTTGGATCACCTGAACTCCCGGCACGGAGGGGAGATGCATCAGAAGGCCGGCCTCGATGCGATGGTTCGAGAGCGTATCCGCTCGTGCATTGCAGCGCATCAGACGCTCCTCGCTGACCGGGATACGATCCGGTCGATCGCGGCCGCATCTCGCGTCATCGCGCGCTCTCTCAAGAGCGGCCACAAACTGCTCCTGTTCGGAAACGGCGGGAGCGCCGCTGACGCGCAGCATATCGCCGCTGAACTGGTGGGACGGTATCTACGCAACCGTCGCGCCCTGCCCGCCATCGCCTTGACGACCAACACATCCTCCCTGACCGCCATCTCCAACGATCACTCGTTTGACCACGTCTTCGCTCGGCAGATCGAAGCTTTGGGCCGTACGGGTGACGTCGCTTTCGGCATTTCGACCAGCGGAGGGTCAAAGAACGTTCTACTGGGAATCAAGGCGGCAGAGAAAAGGGGGCTGGTCACTGTCGGGCTGAGCGGCAAGGGCGGCGCGCCGTTGAAGGCTCTTGTTGACTACGCAATTCTCGTCCCCTCCACGGATACGCCGCGTATCCAGGAAGCCCATATCCTCATTGGCCACGTTCTATGCGAAATCCTGGAGCGGGAGTTGACTTCCCACTAGCTTATGGCGCCCTTCGACAGCTCGCCGGACAGGCTCCGGCGATCGGCAATCGCCTACTGGCCGTTCACCGACACGCAGTACACATAACCATCCAAAGAGCCAAAGTAGACGTCGCCATGCGAGATCGCAGGGCTGGAGATGATCGCACCCTGGGTTGGGAACTGCCAGACGACTCGTCCGACCGGCGAACCGGCGGATGTCGCCGCGCTAAGATTGTTATCGCCTCCACCGAAAAAGACGACGTCCTGAATCGCGACGGGCGACGACCATTGCAGGCATAAGTCGCCTGCGGGGCAGGGCGGTGGCAAGATCGTGCCAAGGGTACTTGTCTGGCCGTTGCCGAGTTGCTGGAGGTCAATCAGCGTTCCGCGTTCGGCGGGAGCGAAGATGTAGTTCCCTGCGGTGACAACTTGTCGGCTGCCTTGACCGCAGGCTTGGGACTGCGTGAAGGGCAGAGCCAGGGGAGAACCGATGAACTGCGACGGATCTCGGACGATTTGTTGGGCGTCCGCGAGCAGTCCGCTAGCCCCGCGCGGCGCGGTGTAGACGTGGGAATCTTTACTGGCAATCGAAAGCCAATACAGCGTTTGATCGGTGCCGGCGCAGTTGTCGAGAGTGCTGGTCTGGTGCAAAATCGGCGCTGACCCCATATCGGCGTCGACATCGGGGTTTGAGGGGGCCGCGAAGTAACTCTTCAACTGCCCGGTCGAAAGGTCAAGCCCTAGAATGCCGTCGGGGTACTTGGTCGCGTTAGCGGTGGGAGGCGTGCATGTCTCGCCGGGGTTTCCTGTGCCGACGTAGACTGTTCCGAAACGGAGGTCAAGCGCCGGTGACGACCACACGGCGGCGCCGACGCAGTTTCCGCCCGGGCAAGTCGATTGGTCGAGCGTGTTAAAGGTCCAGGCAGGCGTTCCGGTACTCTCGTCAAGGGCCAGCACCTGTCCGGGGACACACGGTTCGTCATACTGAGATGCTACCCCGACGTAGACCAGGCCGTTGTACACGGCAGGCGAAGTATAAACGGCGTATCCCAGATTCGGGTCTCCCAGTTGGTTTTTCCAGACGAGTGATCCCGTCGACGCGTCCAGCGCGTAGACATAAGCGTTCCCCGCGCCGAAAAACAGCTTCCCATCCTGCACGGCAGCGGAGGAATTCAGAGTACAGCCCAGGGAATAGACGGCGCAGGCCCCGACCTGGTCGACGGTATAGGACCAGAGCTGCGCACCTGTGTCAGCATTCAAGGCATACAGGGTTCCGTTCGAGTTGCCGACGTAAACCGTGCGAGTCCCAGCGACCGTAGCCACGACGGGTGAGGAGAGAATTTGGTTGCCGGTATTGAACTTCCATTTCAGCGCGAGCTGGCTCACGTTGGAGGATCTGATACTCGTCTCGCCGCTGACGCCGGAGTTCGAGAAATCGCGGCGGAACTTGGGCCAATCCTCCGCCGGGCTGGTGATCGTCAGGGCTAGAAAGCCGGCTTTCGTCGTGTCGAACACACTGGTGGCGCGGACAATGACCGTCGCCGGGTAAGGGACGACGGATGGTGCCGTGTACAGGCCTGCCTGGGTGATACTGCCGAGGCTGGTGTCGTTCGCATCAACCTGGTTGTCAATGCCCCATTTCACGGCACGGTTCGAGTTCCCGGTTCCATTGACCGAAGCCGCGAACTGCACGGTTGCGCCGGTTGACGCGGACAAGGGTGTCAGGGTTGAACTGGTGGAGGACGGATCGGTGAGTGCCATCGAGATGGAGACGGAAGTGACGGAAGTAACCGGCGGAGGACTGGAACCGCAAGTGGTCCACAATCCAATCTGCAGGCCGATCGCGATAGCACGTATCCAGCGACCTGCGATTTCCGACGGAACATTTCGCGAACGCTGACTGTTGTTCATAGTGCTCCGGCGCACACGAATCGCGAGCGTTAAACGAACTGCATTTGTGGAACGGTGAGGCTGCCTTCGACCTGGCTTGAACGCCCAGCCGGGCCGTTGTCACGGCCGCCGCTTCTCTCGAGCTCAAGCTCATCGAAGCGCGCGAGGTCAGGGAGCCCCCCAAAAGCGCCAAGGATACAGGAATGGCACCCGAACGTTCAAGGAACTATTGGACGTTCACTTGGAGAATACGGTTACCAAATTCGACGGGGTTGGGCGGGACGTGCGAACGGTGGGTCCCCTGCGGCTACCCGGTTCTACTTTCCAGGCGACGGCGCCAGGCTTACGTCGTCGATCCAGACCTTTCCCGCGATCAGGTTGTCGAACTTGCGGCTCGGCAACCGGGTGATCCCGACCGTGACCAGTTGGGTGGCGGGGGGCGTTTTGAAATCCACGGTCAAGCGCGTCCAGCCAGGATTGTCGCCGATCAGTTCCTCCGACACCTGATCGAGAAGGCGCGGGTTGTACGAGTCGCGGACCTCGAAGCGGACTCCGCTGTCGGTAGTGATCCCCTCAGTGCGCATGAGGCCCTCAAGCCGATAAGAACGGCTGGAATCAACTCTCACGAATTGAATAACGTGCTGATAGGTTACGTTCTGTGTACCTAGAAACTGGACGAGCAATGAATGCGTCGGCGAATGGAAAGTGGTCTGATCCTGGGTGGCGTACGCTCCGGCGATGGGATAAATGCGCCAGTCGAAGCCGAAGTTCTGTAGCGGCTCTTCGAAGTCGCCATTGACAATCAGGTTTGCACTTCTCTCGGCATAGGTTGTCGGCAGCAGTCCCTTGTTGCGGAGGTCATTCCAGTCCTCGTACGCCTCCGCGGACTGGTGTGAGTGAATCAAGCCGTCGATATAGCCAGCCGCTCGCGGGGCGCCGAACGTTTGCGGATTGTCGATCAGGCGCTTCCAGACAAGCCGGGCGGCATCGAAGTTGCCTTTGGAAGTGAGGTAATCGAGATACGAGAACTCGGCGTTGGGATCCTTTGGGATCAGCTCGTCGAGGATCTTGGCGGCGTCCCCAGAAGCCTTCCAAGCTGTGCTGAATACCACCTGGTTGAACTGGTTGCTTCCCTGGAGCACAACTTTGAAATGTTTGAAGGACTCGTCGATGTTACCGTGCAGCAGGAAAAAGTTGGCGATCGACCATTGAATAGGGGGCAGGTTGGGAGCGAGGAAATCAGCGCGTCGGAGGCATACCTCCGCTTGGTCCGTATTCCCCTGGAACTCGAGCGCCGCGGCGAGGTCCAGCCAGGCTTGCGGATCGTAGGGAGCCAGCTCGACGGCACGCTTGATGCGCACCATCGCCGCATCGGGATTCATGTCGGCGGGGTTGTATTGATAGAAGCGTCCCAGTCCTAATTGATAGGTCTCGTCCGTAGGGTCGAGCGCGGCGGCGAGAGTCATGTAGTAGAACGTGATTCGGTCGCCCGCCCGCGTGGCCAGGTACGTCTTCAGCACCCACACCCCGGTCGCCACGAATGCGACGACCGCCGGGAGCAAGATAGCGAGTCTTCGTAGCCAGTTGGACGAGGAGTCTGGCATAGTCTCAATCAGCAGCGGACAATCTTATCCCGATTCTCACTCACGTCGCGGGTGGCGTTCCGCGTGTCGATCACCAGGCGGGTGTGCCGGACGATCGCGCTGTAGTCGTAGCTCGAATGGTCAGTCGCGATCACCACCGCGTCGTAAGACGCCAATGCCGCAGGGCTCAGCTCGATGGCGGAAAGGCCGAAATCGTAGCGGCGCAACTTGGGAAGGCGCGGAACGTAGGGATCGTGGTAATCCACGCGCCCGCCGCGCCCCTGGAGCAGCTCCATGATGCGCAGAGCAGGGGATTCGCGCAGATCGTCAACGTCCTTCTTGTAAGCCACGCCGAGGACCAGGATCCGCGCGTCTTGAAGGCATTGCTTGCGGGCGTTCAACGCGTTGCTGATGGCCTCGACGACGTGTTCCGGCATCGCCGCGTTGATCTCGCCCGCCAGCTCGATGAAGCGCGTCGGGAACTCGTACTCGCGGGCCTTCCAGGTCAGATAAAATGGATCAATGGGAATGCAGTGTCCGCCGAGGCCGGGGCCGGGATAAAACGGCGTGAACCCGAACGGTTTGGTTTTGGCGGCTTCGATCACTTCCCACACGTCGACACCCATGCGCAGGGCGAGCAGCTTCAGCTCGTTGATCAAGGCAATGTTGACGCAGCGGTAGATGTTCTCGAGCAGCTTGGCCATCTCTGCCACCCGTGATGAGCTGACGATCAGGGTCTGCTCGAAAGCGTGGCGGTAGAGCGCCTGAGCCAGGACGGCGCTCGGGCCGTTGACGCCCCCGATCAACTTGGGAATCTGGTGCGTCTTGAACTGCTTGTTGCCGGGGTCCTCGCGCTCGGGCGAGAACGCCAGGAAGAAGTCCGGCGGCGAGGGCGGAAGTTCCTTGCCCGCATGGTTGCCGACGCGCCCCGCGTCCTCAGCGCGATACGGAGCGATCGGACAGCGCAGTCCCGAGCGCTCGAGAATCGGCAACACCACTTCTTCCGTCGTGCCGGGATAAGTCGTGCTTTCGAGTACCACAAGCTGTCCGGCGCGCAGGTGATCGCTGATTTTCAGAACCGTGTTGCGCACGAACGAGAGGTCGGGCTCGCGATGCTCGTCGAGCGGCGTCGGAACGCAGACGATGATTGCATCCATCTGGGCGAGCGCGCTGAAGTCATCAGTGGCCGAGAGATGCTTGTGCTCGATCTCCGATGCGACGGCGGCGGAGGGAATGTGGCGGATGTAGCTTTGGCCGCTGCGTAGTTGAGCGATCTTCATCGGGTCGATGTCGAACCCGGTGGTCGGGAATCCCGAGCGCGCAAAGAGCAGGGAGAGGGGTAACCCGACGTAGCCGAGTCCGATCACGCCCACTTGAGCGCTCCTCGTTTCCAACCGACCTCGCAGGTCCGGTCCTGCCTGGGTTCGAACACTGGCCCTGCGGGCGCCTCTGCCCTTATTGGCCTTCCATTTATTTTTCAACAAGTTACAAGCAGTCCTGGTTGCTATCCATCCATCAACTAGTTTGTTTTCAGCAGATTGGAAGGAAGCATGGCCCTCTCCATTAAGCTTTTATTGATTCTAAAGCACTTCTTCGGTTCGTTCCGTTGATTTCGTGTTTTTCGCGAAAAATGCGCAGCAAGCCTCCGCGCGCCGCAAAGTGGACTTTCCCCAGCGGGCCGACGCGGTTCGACCTTTGTCCATCAACCATTAACTTTTCATGTAGAGCAAGCCAAGTCTATAAGTAGACCCTACGCCGTCACGCCTGTCAAGATGCCGCGGGTCACACTTGATCGCCGGTCGACGGAGGCCTCAGGTCTCACCGGTTCTCGATGGCTGCCCCTCAACCCGAGCGCGTTGCCCGCGACGACTTCACTTTCCTGTTGATTACTGACAGAAGCGAGTGTAGAGTAGCCCTGTCTGTCAATAACTGAGGGGAGTGAAAATGAGCAAACCCACGGATCTGGTCCAGGGGACGCTGGACCTACTGATCCTCAAAACGATTGCGCTCGAACCCATGCACGGCTGGGGAATCGCCCAGCGCATCCGCCAGGTGTCGAACGAAGTGCTGCAGGTGAACCAAGGGGCGCTCTATCCCGCGCTGCATCGCCTGGAGCAAAGCGGATGGATTCGGGCGAAGTGGCGTGAGTCCGACAACAATCGCCGCGCCAAGTACTATTCGCTGACCGCGGCGGGCCGCAAGTATCTGGAGCAGGAGCACGCGAACTGGCTCAGGCTCTCCGTCGCTATTGGTCTTGTGCTGGAAACAAGTTGATCAAATTGCCGATTTTCGATTGTCGATTGATGATTGGAAAGCCATCAGCTACCGGCAGTCAGCGATCAGCAAAGTAGAAACTTATGGCTGATTGCTGAGCGCTGAAAGCTGAAGGCTGAAGGCTGAAGGCTGAGAGCTAAGAAATGCGCTGGTTCCACAGAATTTCGCTGCGACTTCGCTCGTTATTCAAGCGGGATCGTATCGAGCAAGAACTTGCGAGCGAACTCCGGTTCCACCTGGAGGAGCTCACGGAGCAGAATGTGTCGAAGGGGACGACTCGGGAGGAGGCCCGTTACGCGGCGCTCCGGGAATTGGGTGGCGTCGAGCAAATCAAAGAGGAGTGCCGAGATATGCGTCGAGTGAACTACGTTGAAAACTTCTTCCAAGACATCCGCTATGGCGCAAGGATGTTGGCAAAGAATCCTGGATTCACCACCATCGCCGTACTGACCCTGGCGCTCGGCGTTGGCGCCAATACGGCGATTTTCAGCGTTGTGAACGCCGTGGTGCTGCGGCCGCTGCCCTATGCGCACAGCGACCGGCTGGTTTGGATTGCCGAATCGATCCCGGCGCTCAAATCCGAAGTCGCCAGTGGCGGAGACTACGTCGATTGGAAAGATCAGAACCACACTTTGAACCGGATCGCCGCCTACGACACGGTCTATCGCGGCAGCCTGAGCGAGGGGGCCGGGGGGGCCGGATCCGCCGACTTCAATCTCACCGGCCGTGGTACGCCGGCGCGGGTCCATAGCGCGTTCGTAAGCTCCAGTTTCTTCGCCACTCTGGGCGTGGAGCCGCAACTCGGGCGAGCCTTTACGGAAAACGAGGACCAGCCGAGCGGGCCTCACGTGGTGGTTCTGATGCACTCCTTCTGGCAGCAGTATTTTGGATCCGACGCTCACGTGCTGGGCCGGACGGTCAATCTCGACGCCGCGCCTTACACGGTTATCGGTGTGATGCCGGCGAGCTTCCGTTTCCCCGGGGATTCGGACGCGCAAATCCTGATGCCGTTGGCTCTCAACCAGGCCAGTGAGCGGCTTCGCATCGCGCAAAGGCAGGTTCGGATTATCGGCCGGTTGAAGCCCGGCGTCTCCCTCGCTGGCGCCCGGGCCGACCTGGAGGAAATCCGGAAACGAGCGCAGCCGTCCGGCGGGCCCATGCTGGCCGAGGGCGGCGGCGGCCAAGATCGTGCAATGCCGACTCCAAGGCGCGGCGGTCACGGTGGCCAGTTGCGCGACAACACTTCAGGTCCCCCGGAGATGGCTCCGCCGGCAAGCGAGCTTAAAGTGGTGCCCCTCGCCGAACACCTGGCGGGGAATCTGCGCCCGGCCATGCTGACCTTGCTCGGGGCGGTCGGTCTGGTGTTGCTGATCGCTTGCGCCAACGTTGCCAACTTGCTGCTGACGCGCGGCTCAGCTCGGACGCGGGAAATGGCGCTGCGGGCCGCCCTCGGCGCGGGGCGCTGGCGCCTGGTTCGGCAGCTCCTGGTGGAGAGTGTGACACTGGCGGTGGCCGGTGGCACGGCGGGATTGCTGCTTGCGGCCTGGGGCGTGAATGTCATCGCGCGCTTTATCCCGGCGGGGGCCGGAGGCGGCATCCTGGCTGTGGCGGCGCCGAAAGTGGATGGCAACGTTCTGCTCTTTGCGCTGGCGGTCTCTGTCCTCACCGGAATCCTGTTCGGCCTTGCTCCTGCAGTTATCGTCACGCGTTCCGATCTTGCCGAAGGGCTCAAGGAGGGCGCTCAGGTGGCGAGCCCCGGTGGCCGCCGCGGGTGGCTTCGAGGAGCGCTGGCCGTCTCCGAGCTCTCCCTCGCGCTGGTCCTGCTCATCGGCGCCGGCCTGCTCATCAAGAGCTTCTATCGCCTCCTCCAGGTTGACCCGGGCTTCGTGCCGGAGCGCGTGCTGACCATGGACCTCAGCCTTACGGACGCGCGATATCCGGGGCCCCGGCAGAAGTCGGAATTCTTCTCGCAAGTCCTGCGCCGCGTCGAGTCTTTGCGGGGCGTTCGCTCGGCGGCTCTCGCTGATTCTCTGCCGCTCAGCCCTTATCAGGGCTTCCTGATGATGTCCCCCAACCACGTTCTGCCACGGGCGGCGCTCTCGAGCTCGACAATGGTGATGATGCGGATGCTTACGGTGAGCCCGGGCTACTTCTATACGCTTGGCATTCCGGTGCTCAAAGGCCGCACCTTCACCGACCACGACGACGAGCAGGCGCTGAAAGTCGCGGTGGTGAATGAGGCCTTGGCGCGCCACCTTTGGCCGACAGAGGATCCCATCGGCAAGCAGCTCAGCCATAATCTGACCGTGGTCGGCGTAGTAGGCAACATCCACCACGAAGGATTGAGCCAGGAGACGGAGGCCGAGTTTTACGTGCCCTATTTTCAGTCGCCGGGCGACTCCGTGCAGCTCGCCGTCCGCACCGCCGCTGACCCGGACAGCATGGTCTCCGCCGTGCGCGCCGAGATCAGGGACGTCGATCCCGACCAGCCGCTCTACCACGTAGCCACGCTCCTACAGGTCCTGTCGGAGTCCCTGGCTTCGCGGCGATTTAACATGCTTCTGCTGGGGATTTTCGCTGGCATCGCGCTGCCGCTGGCAACGGTTGGAATCTATGGCGTGATGGCATTCTCCGTGACGCAGCGTACTCACGAGATCGGCATTCGCATGGCGCTGGGGGCGCAAAAGGGCGACGTTCTCAGGATGGTCGTCGGGCAAGGGCTGAAGCTGGCGCTGATAGGCGTCGCAATCGGGATCGCGGGCGCCCTCGCGCTGACGCGCTTTTTGTCCAGCTTGCTCTATGGCGTTAAGCCCATTGACCCGCTGACCTTTGTTGCCGTCTCTCTGATTCTGACCGCTGTAGCGCTGCTCGCCTCTTATATGCCCGCGCGGCGGGCGACCAAGGTCGATCCCATGGTGGCCTTGAGGTACGAATGAAGCAATCAGCAATCAGCACTCAGCAAGATCGAAGACGGTGAACCGCCCGCGAAAGCTGAGTGCTGAGAGTTGATCGCTGAAAGCTGAGAGCTAAAAAATGCGTTGGCTACACAAGCTACCGCTTCGATTCCGGTCATTGTTCCGCAAAAAGCGCGTCGAGCAGGAGCTGACTGACGAACTCCGCCTCCACCTGGAAAGATTGATGGAGGAGAAGGTCGCAGAAGGCATGACCTCGGAGGAAGCCCGTTACGCGGCCCGGCGCGAACTGGGTGGCGTGGAGCAGATCAAAGAGGAGTGCCGTGACATGCGCCGAGTCAATTACGTCGAGAACTTGCTGCAAGATGTCCGCTATGGCCTGCGGCGGTTGCGTCGCAGTCCGGGTTTTGTGGCGGTTGCACTCTTGTCCCTCGCGCTGGGCATCGGCGCCAACACGGCGATTTTCCAACTGCTGGACGCCGTCCGGCTGCGCCTGCTGCCGGTCGACAATCCACAGCAGCTTGCCGAGGTGCAACTGACGAATCGGCACGGGCGGATGGGAGGCTTTTATAACTGGCACGCCATGCTGACCAACGCAATCTGGGAGCAGATGAGGAACCATCATGAACCTTTTTCCGGCGTTTTCGCCTGGGCGCCTGACGACTTCAATCTCGCGCCGCGAGGTGAAGTGCATCTCGTGCACGGCATCTGGGTGAGCGGCGATTTCTTCCACGTGCTGGGTATCCAACCGATTCTGGGACGAGTGTTCACCACCGCCGACGATCAACGCGGCTGCGGCTCGAGCGCGGGCGTGGTGGTCAGCTATGCTTTCTGGCAGCGGGAACTGGGCGGGGAGGCGTCGGCCATCGGCAAGAAGCTGACGATTGACTACCACCCTGTTGAGGTTGTGGGCGTGACGCCCGCCAGTTTCTTTGGCCTTGACGTGGGCCATTCGTTCGATTTGGCGCTGCCTATCTGTTCGCAACCGCTCCTGGGCGGTGAGGACAACTACCTCGACACCCGCTCCGACTGGTGGCTGACGGTGATGGGACGCCTGAAACCCGGCTGGACGCTCGAGAAAGCGACGGCGTACCTTGGCGCAATCTCGCCTGGAATCTTCGAGGCCACGCAGCCGGCCGGTTATGACGCCGAGCATCTCAAGAAATACGTGGCGTTCAAGCTGGCGGCTTACCCGGCGGGCAGTGGTATTTCCTCACTGCGCGAGAGCGCTTCCGATCCGCTCGGGTTGCTGCTGGCGGTCACCGGCATCGTGCTGCTGATTGCCTGCGCCAACCTGGCCAACCTGATGCTGGCACGCTCCAGCGCGCGCGAACGGGAGCTCGCGGTGCGGCTGGCGCTCGGAGCCTCACGGGCGAGGCTCATACGGCAATTGCTGGCCGAGAGCCTTCTGCTTGCTGTGGCTGGCGCGGGCGCGGGATTCCTGTTGGCCCGCGCCTTGGCTCGCTCTCTCATCTCATTCTTGAGCACCCAGGGGAATCCGGTATTCCTGAATCTCGATTCCGACTGGCGCGTCTTTGCTTTTATCGCCGCGGTAGCGATTTTGGCCACCGTCCTGTTTGGGTTGATGCCGGCCTGGCGCGCAACGCGCGTTGCTCCGGGCGAAGCGATGAAGGCAGGAGGCCGCGGGCTCACCGCTGACCGTCAGCGATTCGGGTTGCGCCGCCTGCTCGTGGTCTCGCAAGTCGCTTTCTCGCTGGTGCTGCTGGTGGGTGCGTTGCTGTTTACGCGGAGCCTGCGCAACCTCCTCACCGTGGACCTGGGATTCCAGCGCACCGGCATCCTGATCACTGGCCTGGATCTCACGCAGCTCAACCTGCCGGTCGAGCGCCGCCTGGCGTTCGAGCACGAACTGCTCGAGCGGATTCGTTCCACGCCGGGAGTGAACTCGGCGGCCGAGGCGGCGATGGTCCCGACCAGCGGTAATTCGTCAAACCGCACCGTCTGGATGGACGGTACCGATTCATCCCAGGCGAGGAGTCCCTGGTTTAACTGGGTGAGCCCCGACTTCTTCAAGACGATGGGAACGCCGCTGCTCGCCGGGCGGGACTTCAACGGCCGCGACACGGCCACTTCGCCCAAGGTCGCCATCGTGAATGAGGCCTTTGCGCGGCAGTTCGCGGGTGGGGCGAATCCGGTGGGCAAGATGATTTGGCAGAAGGCCGAGCTTCAGGAGCCGCAAATCGAGTATGAGATCGTTGGCTTGGTGAAGAACACGAAGTATCAGGATCTTCGCGAGGACTTTCCGCCTCTGGTCTACGTCCCCACTTCTCAGTTTGGGAATCCGGATCAGACGGACCAGATCCTGATTCGCTCGAGTGCGCCCCTGGCTGACGTCACCAGACGCCTGAAGCAGACCATCGCGCAGATGAGTCCGGACATCTCTCTCCAATTCAGCACGCTCGAGGGCATGATTCATGACGAGCTGTTGAGCGAGCGGTTGATCGCGACGCTATCGGCATTCTTCGGTATTCTGGCCGCCCTGCTCGCGACCATTGGCCTCTACGGTGTGATGTCGTACGTGGTGGCTCGGCGAACCAACGAGATTGGGATCCGCATGACCCTGGGCGCCAGCCGGCGGGAAATCGTCGCGATGGTGGTTCGCGAAGCTGGACTGCTGCTGGCCATCGGGCTCGGCGCCGGCATACCACTGTCGATTATCGGGAGCCGGGCAGCAAGGTCCATGCTATTCGGCCTGAAAGCCTACGACCCGGTAACGTTCGTCGCGTCGACGGCTCTACTCGCCTTCGTTGCTTTGGGAGCGAGCTATCTGCCGGCGCGTCGTGCAGCAAAAGTGGATCCCATGGTGGCACTCAGATATGAGTGACAAGTGACAAGCGACGAGAATTGCTGATGGCTGAGAGCTAACAAATGCGCTGGCTCTACAAAACCCTGTTACGGCTTCGCTCGCTGTTCACGCGGGATCGTGTCGAGCAGGAACTAAATGACGAACTCCGCTTTCACCTGCAAGAGCTGATTGAGGAGAATCTCGCGCGGGGGATGAAACCGGAGGACGCCCGTTACCTAGCTCAGCGTGAGCTCGGTGGCGTCGAGCAGATCAAAGAGGAGTGCCGCGACATGCGACGGACGAACACTATCGAGAACTTCCTAAGCGACCTGCGTTATGGCTTGCGCCAGCTTCGGCGAAGTCCGGGCTTCACGGCAGTGGCGATCATCACGCTCGCCCTCGGTATCGGCGCCAACACGGCAATCTTCAGCCTGATCGACGCCGTCATGCTGAGGGCATTGCCCGTCCGCGAGCCCCAGCATCTCGTGCTTCTGAACTGGGTTTCCAAAGGCCGGACTTACCTCATTCGAAACTACGACGGCAGTTCGTATATCGACAAAAAGGGCGTCTCGACAGGCACGTCGTTCTCTTATCCGCTGTTTGAGGCCATCCGTACGCGCCAGGATATCTTCTCCGACGTTATGGGATTCGCCACCTCCGGCCAGCCGTTCAATCTGAATATCGGCGGGCAGCCCGGCCTTGCCAAGGGCCAGTACGTTTCGGGCGATTACTTTTCGACGCTGGGGGTCGGCGCCGCTCTCGGCCGCACCATTGTGCCCTCCGACGATGCTGCGGCCGCGGCCCCGGTCGCGGTCATCAGTTACGCCTACTGGACGCGACGGTTCGGACGCGATCCCTCGGTGGTCGGCAAGGCCATCACGGTGAACGGAGTTCCGTTTACCCTGGCTGGCGTGGCCGCACCAGAGTTTTTCGGACTTCAGGCCGGACGCCCCATCGACGCCTGGGTCCCGCTACAGACCCTCCCGCAGGTCGATCCGAGTTGGGTCCGCTACTTGCCCAAGGGCGAAACCATTTTTTCCGTGCGGACCGAATGGTGGGTGCTGATGATGGGGCGTCTGAAGCCCGGCGTCACCGCGCGACAGGCGAATGCGGCCCTCGACGTCGTCTTGCAGCAGGAGGCGGCACGCGTCGAACCGCCGCCGCCCGCAAACCGCAGCCCGGATATGACACTTCAGCCTCCGACCGTCGACCTCGAGGCTGCGAGCAGCGGCCTTGACGAGTTGCGGCGCGAATTCTCCCAGCCGCTGTTCGTTCTGATGTGCCTCGTGGGACTTGTCCTCCTGGTCGCTTGCGCCAATGTCGCGAATCTGCTGCTGGCGCGGGCCGAGTCGCGGCAGAAGGAAATCGCCGTGCGGCTGGCGCTCGGGGCCGGCCGTCGCAGGCTGGTCAGCCAGTTGCTGACGGAAAGCGCGCTGCTCGCGGTCCTGGGCGGCGCTTGCGGAATCGTCCTTGCATACTGGGCGAGCGGGGTTCTCTTGGCCTTCATGTCGAGTGGCGGAGACCAGATTCAACTTTCCGTCTCCCCGGATTTGCGCGTGCTGGCCTTTACGGCAGTTGTTTCCGCGCTCACGGGAGTTCTCTTTGGATTGGCTCCGGCCTTCCGCGGCACACGCCTTGACCTGACGCCGGCGCTCCAAGGCGGGGGCAGAGTGACAGGAACGGCGCCGCGCGCCGGAGGAACGCGCTTCGGGCTCGGCAAAGCGCTGGTGGTGATGCAGGCCGCCATGTCGCTCTTGCTGCTGATTGGTTCGGGCTTGTTCGTGCGGACGCTGCGCAACCTGGAGAAGGAAGACATCGGCTTCGACCGCCGCAATCTGCTGCTGTTCACGGTTGATTCTTCGCGATCCGGCTATCACGGCGAGCGCCTGGCGGGCGTCTATCAGGAGATGCAGCGGCGGATCGAGGCTATTCCCGGGGTGCGGTCCGCTACGATGTCCCGCCACTTGCCAATCAACGACGGCTACGGCGGCGAGGGTGTGACCCTCGAGGGCTACACTCCGAAGCCCGGCGAAGCGAAGGACGGAGTTCTCGGCATCTACGTGCACTTCGTCGCTCCGCGATTCTTCGAAACGCTTCGCGTCCCGCTGCTGCTCGGGAGAACCATCGGCGATGCTGACACGCAAGGCGCGCCCCGGGTCGGCGTGGTCAACCGGGCATTCGCGCGGAAATACTTCGCCGGGACCAATCCCATCGGGCGACGATTCCGGTTCCACGAGGCGGAGGAAACGTCCGACATGGCGATCGTCGGCGTGGTCGGCAACACCATCTATAGCGACCTGCGCGAGGAGCCGCCGCCCACCATCTATGTCCCCTACGCCCAGCATCTCGAGATGCTCGACTGGATGAACTTCGAGGTGCGGACTGCCGGCGATCCCACGAGTTGGGTCGGCGCAGTTCGGCAGGCGGTGCAAGGCGTGGACCGCAACGCACCGCTCGACGGCGTCGTGACCCAAACCGGGCAGATCGACCAGGCGACATTTCAGGAAAGGCTGTTCGCCAGGCTCGTGAGCTTCTTTGGACTCTTGGCGCTTACGCTGGCCTGTGTGGGCCTCTACGGTATGATGTCCTACGCGGTCGCGCGGCGAACCAATGAGATTGGTATTCGAATGGCGCTGGGGGCTGAGAAAGTGAACATTCTGCGCTTGGTGATGTGGGAGGCGCTAGCGCTCACTGTTCTCGGCATCGCGATGGGCATACCCGTAGCGTTAGCGGGTTTACGCTTGATTGCGTCCATGCTTTATGGCGTCAAGCCGGTGGATCCACTCACTCTTGTTGCCGGCGCTCTGCTGATGCTGGGGACAGCCGCACTGGCGGGCTATCTTCCCGCCCGTCGCGCCGCGCGTGTGGATCCCATGGTGGCGCTGAGGTACGAGTAAATCAGCGATCAGCGGTCAGCAAGACCAGAGACGCGGACGGTTCGCTGGCGGCTGAGGGCTGAAAGCCAAAAGCTGAGAACTAGAAATGCGCTGGTTCCACAAAATCCGGTTGCGGCTTCGCTCGGTGTTCAAGCGCAGTCGCGTCGAGCAGGAACTGACCGATGAACTCCGCTTTCACCTGCAAAAGCTGTGTGAAGAGAATCTCGCCCGAGAGATGAAGCCGGAGGAAGCGCCCTACGGAGCCTTGCGCGAACTGGGTGGCGTCGAGCAAATCAAGGAGGAGTGCCGGGATATGCGCCGCGTCAATTACCTTGAGCATTTCATTGAAGACATTCGTTACGGCTTGCGGCAGCTCCGCCGCAATCCCGGGTTTACGGCGGTGGCCGTGCTGACGCTGGCGCTCGGTATCGGGGCGAATACGGCCATTTTCAGCGCGGTCTACGCCGTGCTCTTGAAGCCGCTGCCCTTTCGCAGCCCCGGCCAATTGGTCAGGGTCTTCGAGGCGAACGATCGGGCGGGCATTTCGGGGGAGGGGTGCACCTACTCGGAGTTCCGGGAATGGCAGAGGCAGAATCACGTTTTCACCGGGATGGCCGGCGTTCAGGGACACGAACTCACACTGACGGGGCGGGGCGAACCGACGGTGGTGAAGGTAGGCGACGTCACGGCGGACTTCTTCTCGGTGCTGGGAGTCGCGCCCTTGATGGGCCGAGCCTTCCAGTCTCCCGACGACGCGCTGGGCGCGGCACCGGTCGTGGTGATCAGTTGGGACCTGTGGCGCAACCGTTTCGGCGCGAACCCTGGCCTGATCGGGAACACCATCGACCTTGACAAGCGGTCTTTCACCGTCGTCGGAGTGATGCCGGCGGGTTTTCGATTTTCGCTCGACGGCCGAGGCGGGCAGCTTTGGATCCCGATCGTTCAAGACCCTTCGTTCGGACCCTTGACCAACCGCCCGAACGTCGATGTTGTTACCGCCATTGCGCGGTTGAGGCCGGGAGTCTCGGAGGCCGAGGGCCAGGCGGAGATGCAGTCGTTCGGCAACCGGCTGGCCGAGCAGTATCATCCCGGAGATAAGGGGCGAACGATCCGCTTCGCCTCCCTGCGAGAGGCCATGATCGGCGATGACGCTTCGGCCCCGCTCCTGGTGTTGCTGGCCGCGGTCGGGCTGGTGCTCCTGATCGCCTGCGCCAACGTGGCTAACCTGCTTCTCTCTCGCGCCACTTCCCGCGCCAAGGAATTCGCCATCCGGGCGGCGCTGGGCGCGGGCCGGTCACGAATCCTGCGCCAGCTGCTGACGGAGAGCGCGGTGCTGGGTCTGGCCGGCGCGGCGCTGGGCATCGGACTAGCCTACTGGGGCGTTCGAGGGTTGAGTGGATTACTGCCGCCGGACTTTCCGCGCGTGGAGTCCATCCGAGTGGACGGCTCCGTGCTGGCGTTTGCGCTGATCCTTTCAATCGGCGCGAGCGTGCTGTTCGGCCTCGCGCCGGCGCTCTTCGCCGCTGACCTGCGGCTTCAGACAACCCTGCAGGAGAGCGCCGGGCGTCCGGGCGAGGGAAAGGGGCGGCGCCGGGCGCGCAACCTTCTGGTCACCGTGGAGGTCGCGCTTGCCATGGTGCTCCTGGTCGGGGCGGGGTTGCTCATCCGCAGCTTCGCGGCGTTGATGTCCGTCAACCCGGGGTTCGAGACCCAGAAGATTCTGCTGGCTGAAGTGTCGCTGCCGCGATTCCAGTACTCCCTGCCGCAGCAGTGGGTAGCATTCTCGAATGAGCTTCTGGCGCGAGTCCAGGCGGAGCCGGACCTGCGCGATGCGGCCATCGCTTTGCCGTTGCCCATGATTGACCAGTGCGCCACGATGGCTTTCCAGATTGCCAACAATGGCCCTTTGCCCTCGGGCAAGACCAGCACGGCCGACTACGTCACGGTGAGTCCGGACTACTTCCACGTGGTGGGCATTCCCCTCCTGCGCGGGCGCTACTTCGGCCAGCTGGATTCCGTGTCAACGCCGCGGGTGGCGATCATCAGCGAAGAGTTGGCCCGGATCTACTTTCCCCATCGGGACCCCCTGGGGCAGCAGCTGATCTTCGGGCTTCCGCCGGACAACGATGTGAAACGGGAGATTGTCGGAGTCGTCGGAGACGTGCGCGACGAAGCGCTGAACAAGACGCCGGGGCCCATGTTGTACGTGCCGTTTGCCCAGGCTCCGCTCTGGGGCGTGGGTTTGGTGATCAAGACCTCGTCGAGCGCCGACGCCGCCGCTCACGCGCTCCGGCAAAAGGTGCAGGAGGTGGATCGTGATCTCCCCGTGACCGACATCCAGTGGATGTCGGCCGCCGTCGATGCTTCGCTCGGCCAAACGCGACTGCGCACTTGGCTGCTCGGCCTCTTCGGCGCCCTGGCGCTGATCCTCGCCGCGGTCGGAATCTTCGGCGTGATCTCGTACTCGGTTTCGCGCCGCACGCACGAGTTTGGAATCCGCATGGCGCTCGGGGCGAGCAAAGACGAAATCCTGCGGCTCGTACTCAAGGAAGCGCTGCGCCTCGCCGCCGCGGGTGTGGCCGTCGGGATTATCGCGGCGTTGGGGCTTACCCGGCTGATCTCAAGTCTATTGTACGGCGTTCGCCCCACCGACCCGGCAACTCTCATCGTGCTGCCGCTGGTGCTGATAGGGGCCGCGCTGCTTGCGGCGTACCTTCCGGCGCGCCGCGCCACGAAAGTGGATCCGATGGTGGCTCTGAGGTACGAATGAAGCGGTGGGTCAGCCGACACGTCCACCACGGGTTGAATCGCCGGCATGGGCTATGTAATTCTAGCGGCGCGGCTGATGTCGCGCTTCGCTCATGCCCAATATCCTGATCACAGGCTGTGCCGGGTTCATCGGATTTCATCTCTCTGAGCGCTTGCTCAAGACGGCGGGGCGCGACGACCAGATCGTCGGCGTTGACAATCTCAGCGACTACTACGACGTCCGTCTGAAGCAGGCGCGGCTCGCTCGACTCACCGTTCGGCCCAACTTCCGCTTCGTGAAACTCGATCTGGCGGAACGCGAGGCCGTGGCGAGGCTATTTCGCGAGACGCGGTTTGAGAAAGTCATCAATCTCGCGGCTCAGGTCGGGGTCCGCTACTCGTTAACCAATCCTGAAGCCTATGTTGACTCGAACCTGGTGGGGTTCCAGAATCTGCTCGAAGCCTGCCGGCGAAATTCCGTCCGGCATCTCGTGTTCGCCTCGTCAAGTTCGGTTTACGGCGCGAATACGCGGATGCCGTTCTCGGTGCACGACCCGACGGATCACCCGGTGAGTCTCTACGCCGCGACCAAGAAGGCCAATGAGCTGATGGCGCACGTCTACGCGCACCTTTACGGCCTCCCAGCCACCGGACTGCGTTTCTTCACCGTATATGGTCCGTGGGGCCGGCCCGACATGGCCTACTTTGTCTTTACCCAGGCGATTCTCGAGGGCCGGCCGATTCAGGTGTACAACCATGGCAAGCTGCAGCGCGACTTCACTTATGTTGACGACATCGTGGAAGGGCTGGTGCGAGTGCTTGGCCGGCCGCCGCAGCCCGATCCCAATTGGTCGGCCGACCGTCCCGACCCCGCGACAAGTGCGGCCCCTTACCGCATCTACAATATCGGCAACCATCAGCCCGTCGAGCTGATGACGTTTATCCGCGTGCTCGAAGACAAGCTGGGAAAGAAGGCGCGCCTCGAGCTCCTTCCCATGCAGCCGGGCGACGTCCTTGCGACCTATGCCGATGTTGACGACCTGGCGCGCGATGTCGGGTTCAGGCCGCAGACTTCGCTCGAAGAGGGATTGGGGCGGTTTGTCGAGTGGTATCGTGAGTATTACCGCTTGTGAGCCTGGCCCGTCTGAACCCCAGCTTCCGAATACCCACGGCTCGACAGACTCAGCATTAGCAAGAATCCCGCCAACGAAGCGATCATCAGCGCCGTCATGATACCACCCGAGGGCAAGTGCGCGAGAGCTCCGGCTGTCGCACCGCCCGCGGCGCTTCCCAGGTACTGCAGTGTATGGAACGAGCCGAGTGCCGTGCCATATGCACCCTCCGGCGCGGACTTGCTGACGAGACTCGGAAGAATGGGTTCGAGCGCCGTAAATCCGACGAGGAAGAGTGTGCCCGGGACGAATAGGGCCATCAAGTGTGTGGGATCGAGTCCCGCTGTTTGAGGGCGGAACAACAGCAGAGCGCTGAGTATCAGAATGAAGAACGCCGTCGCCGCAAGCTGGCGGCCTCGGCCGCGGTCGGCGCCCCAGGAAAACGCGAACATAGTAACGGCGCTCACCAGAAGCATGGGAATCAGAATCGTGTAGTACTGGTTCATCTTCAGGTGGTGCTCTCCGGTGGCGATGAGCGGGAACGTGAACCAGAAGGCTGCCATGAAGGTGTTCATCAGGAAGCCGCAGACGTCGAGCCGGAGGATTGTGGTGTGCGTCAGTACGCTTCGGATTGAAGTCGGTGCGGCGGACTGCGGCGGCAGGTCAGGCAGATAGCGGAAAAGCAGCCAGACAGTTGTGAGGCCGAGCAGCCCGGTCAGCCAGAACAGTGATTCCGTCCCGAAGCGGCCCGCCACGATGGGTCCTAAGACGACACCCAGGATGAACGACGCGCCGATGGGAATCCCGAGCACGGCCATCGCCGTCGAACGGCGCTCCGGCGGGATGTGATCCGACACCGTGGCAAACGCCGTTGAAGTAATCGCTCCGATGCCTTGCACGAGCCGGCCCACGATCAATTCGCTGATCTGGAGTGGCTTTGGGAACCAAGCCGGAATCGCGCACAGGAACGATCCCAGGCTGAACACTGCCATGCCGAGGATCAGTACCTTACGCCGCCCGAGGCGATCCGAGAGCCGGCCCAGCGGGAATTCCGTCATCGCCATCGCCAGCCCGTAGCAACCGAAGGCGAATCCGGTGAGAAATCGCGAGGAAGTGAACTCGAGGCCGTAGAGCGTGAAGACCGGCAGCACGAGGAACAGCCCAAGCATGCGCATCCCGACGGCGCTGGCCAGCGCGGTCAGGATTTTCTTCTGGGAAGCGGTGAAGGGGACTCGCTGGGTTGTAGTCGCGGTGGCCATCGGGAAGGCAGCGATTGCGCGAGCGACGTGCTGATCGGGCGAGCGACGCGGTCCAAACTTTCGCGGACTAATTCCGAAACGCCTTCGCGACGTTGACGAGAGTCCGCATCTTGGCGATGGCTTCGTCCACCGTGCGCGTCTTCAGTCCGCAATCCGGATCAACCCAGACGGCTTCCTTGGGCAGCACGTCGAGCCCCCGGCGCAACCGCTCCTCGACCACCGACTCCGGTTCGATCACGTGATTGTGAACGTCGACCACACCGAAGCTGATGTCCTTGGTGTAACGGTGCTTGCGGAAGAGGCCGAGCATGTCGAGCTGGCTGTTGGAAAACTCCATGTCAAAGTTGTCCACCGGCAGATCGAGCATGGCGGGATAGATCGTCGCGAAGTCGCCATAACAAAGGTGGCTGATGAAGTAGGCGGGCAAGCCGTCGGTCACCGCGTGCATCGCCTCGATGATCAGCCCCAACTCCTCCGGCCGCACCGAACTCGCCGGCTCGTCAATCTGAATGATCTTGGCGCCCGCCTTAATCAGCGCCTCGACCTCCTGGCGAATGGGCACAGCGAGCGCGAGGCACGTGGCCCACCGGTCCGGATAGTGCTCGTTGAATGACCAGTCCATCACCGTATAGGGTCCTGTCAGCATGCCCTTCACGGGCCGCGTGGTCAGCCCCTGCGCGTATTTCCACCAGTCGATGGTCATGGGACCCGTCCAGCGGACTTCCCCAGTGATGATGGGCTTGTGATAGTAACGGTTACCATAGGAGCGCACCAAGCCGCCTTGCTCGAAGCCGGAAAGCTTCTCGGCAAAGTAGGCGACCATGTCGCCGCGGTACATTTCGCCGTCCACGAGCACGTCAACGTCCAGCTCTTCCTGCTTGCGGATCCAGAATTCCGTGGCGCGCCGTTCGGTCGCTTCGAGGTCGGCGCGGCTGATCTTCTTCCGGGCAAAATCTGTGCGCGCCTTCATCAGATAGTCGGGCTTCGGGAAGCTGCCGACCGAGGTGGTCGGAAAAAGCGGCAGGTCGATTCCCAGTTGGCGGAGCTTTTCTCGGCTCATGCAGGACTCCCGGAGAAAGTTCGTTGGATGGTCGCAAGGTGGCGCAGCTTCGCTTGAGCACGGTCGCGCGGCAGGTACTCGAGCCCGCAGGAAGGCGTCAGGTAAGCCTGGCGAAGCCCCTTGGCGCGTGCGATACGCTCAAGTTGCTTCGCAACGGCGCCCGCGTCCTCGAGCTTGGTGTTGCGGCCATCGACCAGGCCGAGCGCCAGCTTCTTCGCGCTGCCTTGGGCGACGCGATCCACCAGGGTCGGGCTGTAGGTGAAATCGAGGCTGAGGACGTCGACCGGCAGGCGACCGAGCTTCTCGTAGAGCGGCGCGGCGTCGCCAAAGTAGACAGCCAGCGCGAACTCTGCCGAACCCTTGCGCGCGGCGAGCGCGGCGATCGCTTGTTCGAAGCGCGCAAAATCGTCGGCGTGCTTGAGGATCGAAGGCTCGTCCACCTGAATCATCGTAGCGCCCGCTTCGGCCAGCGCCGCGACTTCCTCGGCGAGCGCAGTTGTGTAGCCTTCGAGCCGGCGAGTGAAGGCATCGCCGGAGCTGTCTCGTGAGCCTCCGTTCGTCCGGCCGGCGGCCTCGATTGAATGGCGCGCCAGCGTATAGGGCCCGGTCAGTACTGCTTTCACGGGCCGCGAGGTCTTCTGACGCGCGAAGCGATACTCGTCAACCACCAGCGGCTTGGTTCGGCGGATGGCGCTGTGAACGGCGGGTTGGCGGAAGTAGGTGTTGGTGTCGAAGAAGCGCAGCAGCCCGGTGATCGTGACGCCGTCGAGTTTGCCGGCGAGATGCGACACGGGATCGTACCAGCGGATTAGACCGTCCGTCACGACGTTGAGACCGGCTTCGAGCTGATCGCCGAGCGCGAGCTCGGTCATCCGGTCTTCCGCAGCGCGAACGTCGGCCTCGGTTTTCTCGCTTTTTTCCCGCTGGGCGATCGTGCGGCGGAGCGTCTGCCCCTCGGCATTGTCGCCGATGCGCGGATAGCTTCCGTGGTTTCCCAGAATCAGTTCCATCTTTAGGATTCTCCCCGACCTTGTGACCTTCTGTCAAATTTCCGTGGCCGAATTCCTTCTCGCGGGCCGTTCTCCTTAGGATGCGGAGGGCATTGCCGGCGGTTCCGAGTGACGCGAAGCGAAAGCGCAAGGAGTCGATGCTGTCGGCGGTGAAATTATTCGACGAACTCCGCGCGGATCGGATGAGGGAGGAGGCCCTTGGCGTAACCGCGGTCGAGCAACGCTTGGACGGCGGCGCGGCCCTCTTCGCCGTAGTCGAGTGTCCGGTCGTTGACGTAGAGGGAGACAAAGCGATCGGCGTTGGCGGAGTCCAAGCCGCGCGAGAATTGAATGGCGTAAGCCAACGCTTCCTCACGGTGGTCGAGGCCATACTGGATGCTCTCCTTGAGCAGCCGCGCCGTCTCCTGGATGGTCTCCTGACCCAGCGAGCGGCGGATGGCATTACCGCCCAAGGGCAGAGGGAGCGCGGTCTCCTGATGCCACCACTCGCCCAGGTCGGCGACCTTGCTGAGACCGTGCTCGGCGTAGGTCAGCTGCCCTTCATGGATCACCACGCCTGCCTCAGCCTCCCCCTCAAGGATGCACTCGAAGATCCGGTCGAAAGGTGTAAATACTGGCTCGACGTGAGGTTCGTAAAGCTGGAGTACAAGATAGGCGGTGGTCATCTTGCCGGGTACGGCCACGCGCTTGCCGCGCAGACCCTCCGGACCCAACGGGCCGCGGGCCACAACGATCGGTCCGTAACCCTCTCCGAAGCTCGCCCCGCAGGGCAGGAGCGAGTAGGAGTCGGCAATGTAGGCGTAACCGTGAAATGAGACGGCGGTGATGTCGTAGACGCCGTCGAGCGCCTTCTGATTGAGAGTCTCGATATCCTCGAGGACGTGGTCGAATTGCAGGCGGCCCGTAGGGATTTTCTTTGTCGCCAGGCCGTAGAACATGAAGGCATCGTCAGAATCAGGGCTGTGCGCCAGCTTCAGTTTCAAGGCGGTGGATGCGGCGGCCGGAGCTGTCGGGGCGGGTGAGTGTTGCATCGGGCTTCACACTCGCTTTCTGCGCCATCGACTGGGCGGGGAAAGAGAGGCCGTATGCTAGCACACTGCTGAAGTTCTCTCAATGACCATCACGTCAGCCACTATGCACACAAGTGATTGAACGGCGAATACGAGACCGTGACTGCATTGACCATGGCCCGCCGGGGTCAGGAAGCCGCGAACAGTTGGTGATACTGGTCCCAGTGCAGGCTGACCTCGGTCATCGCGCGCTGGTATTCGAAATCGCCGCACGCCAGGTCGAGCAGGGCAGGGTTAAAGGATGCGGGCGAGCCCTTCGATTTCCGGCTCACCGGGCTCAAGCGGGAGGGTGACTTTGCGGCGCTCGATCGCGGAACGGCAGAGCGCCATGAGGATCTCGAAGCCTTTGAAGGCAGACTCGCCGTTACAGGGATGGAGGTGCGAGGGGTCGTCGAGCCAGAGTGCGATGTCGCGTATGTAGAGCGGCTGATCGTGCGGGGCGCTCCACGCGCCTGGCCCCGCGATAGGCCCGCCCGAATCGCGCGTCACGGCGCGCCAACCGCCGCCGATCAGCGCTTCGGCGAAACCTTCTGTTCCTTGCGCGCCGATTCGCACCTTGTGCCAGAAGTACTCGACCTCAGGCACATCGGGCGCGAGGTTCCCGACCTCGATGACGCCGCGTAGGCCATTCGCAAACTGGATTTCGCCTGCCAGGTAGTCGGGCGACGGGTGCGAGTCAGCGAGCTTCTCGCGGCCACATGCCTGCCCTAGCACCCACTCGGCCTCCGGCTCACCCGCCAGGAAGCGGCAGTAGTCCATGATGTGCGTTCCCATCTGGAGGAGCCATCCTAGGGTGTGTCCATAGACGGTGTGGACCCGGCCGAGCGCGCCGCTGGCGATGAGCTGCCGCGCTTTCTGGAAATGGTCGCCGTACTTGAGTTGGTGGCAGACCACGGTCTTGACGCCCGCTTGCCTGCAGAGCTTCGTGATCTCGGCCGCCTCGTTGAAGGAGGTGGACATCGGCTTCTCGTAAGCAATCAGCTTCGCGCCGTGCTCGATGCCCAGCCGTATCATCGGCAGCCGCACCGAGGGCGGGGTGCAGAAGCAGAAGATGTCGGCCTTCGACTCGCGCAGCATTTGTGCTACGTCAAGGTATTTCTCGGGACGGCCCGCAAGCTGCGCTGCCGCGTCGAGCTTCTCCGGATTGCGGCCCGAGATGCCGACGACCTCGAAGCGGTCGTCCTTGTGAAAATACTCCGCATGCACCTTGCCGCGCTTGCCGGTGCCGCAGATCGCGACGGTGTATTTTCGGGCTGCGCCCATGAGGTCTCTTTAGCTCGCGACGTGGGTGAGGGGTTCGGCGGTTCGAGCCGTTACCCACGACCGGATGGCCTGGGCAACGTACTCAACCTCTTCCAAGGTCAGCTCGGGGTACATGGGCAGCGACAGCACGCGCACCGCCGACCGCTCCGTCAAGGTCAGGCTGCCTGAGATGCGCGCCGGGCGTCCCCAGGGGAATCCTTCCTGCTGGTGGATCGCGATAGGATAGTGCGTCAACGCCGTGATACCTCGCGATGCGAGATAGGTTTGCAGACCGTCGCGGTCGTCGCACTCGATGACGTAGAGGTGATAGACGTGTTCGTAACCCGAGGGCGTGTGGGGCAGGCCGAGCGAAAGGCCGGCGAGCCGCTGGTCGTAGACGCGCGCCAGGCGGCGGCGCTGCTCGCTCCACTCATCCACGTGCTCGAGTTTGACGCGCAAAACGGCGGCGTGCAGGTCATCGAGACGGCTGTTGTACCCGATGCTGTGGTGCGAGCGCTTGAGCGAGCCATGGTTGCGCAGCTTGCGGATGGTTGTCGCCAGGTCGCGGCGGTTGGTCGCGACCGCGCCGCCATCACCGAAGCATCCCAGGTTCTTCTGAATGATGAAGCTGAGGCATACCGCGTCGCTCAGCTCGCCGATGCGGAACGTGTCACCGCGAGCGCCGATCGCCTGCGCGCAGTCTTCGACCACCCGGAGGTTGTGAGCTCGCGCGATGCGCGCCACTTCCGGCATGTTGGCGGTCAGGCCGTAGAGGTGGACCGGGACGATGGCGCGCGTCCGCGGCGTGATGGCGGCCTCGAGCCGGGTGACGTCGATGTTGCGGGTCTTCGCGTCCACGTCGACAAAGACGGGAGTCGCGCCCGCCAGCCAGATGGCTTCGGCGGTGGCGAAGAAAGTGTTCGAGGTGGTGATGACCTCGTCCCCCGGGCCGATGCCCAGCCCGAGAAACACCAGCAGCAACGCATCCGTGCCGGAGTTGAGGCCCACCGCGTCCTCGGTCCCCATATAGCGCGCCAGCTCCGGCTCGAACTTCGCGAGCTGGGGGCCCAGAACGTAGCTGCCGCTCTCGAGAACCTCGTGGATCGCCCGATCGATCGCTTCCTTCAGGTTGTGGTACTGCTTGACGTGCCCGTAAAAGCCGATTTTCATTTCAGCCATGATAGCAGACTCCCTCTGCGGCGGTGGTTCCGGCCACCCCTCGCGCGATGTCTCCGGTGCGTGATGTAACTTCAATCATTGAAACTCTCGAGAATTAGTTCCAATAAAAAATTTTTCTGGCCGCGATAACTTTCGCGATGCGTTGCAGCGCCCGTTTTGCTCCAAGACTCGAAGCGGCCCGGAAGGAAACTGCCGGTTGCGGTACAGGCGCTCGATCAGCGCCCGAAGTCATCTCATCGCGCTGTTTCGATGTGGACTGCCGCCGCCGAGTCCATTATCATTGAGCGAGAAGAGGGAAACGCCGGCTCGTTCCGGCGCTACCCGCTCGGTGAGGACTTGTGAACTTATGATCCCTCGACAGCCTGCTTGGTCTTCCGTCCCACGCTTGTCAAAGACGTTGCTGCTTCTCCTACCGCTTGCTGTGGCGCTCGCGGCTCTGGTGCTCCGCGGCGCGCAGGCGTCGGATCCGCTCGCCGAGCAACTCAAGAGCTCCGACGCAGACTCGCGCGCCAAGGCGGCGCGGGAGATCGGCAGGAGCGATGACCGCGCGGCGCTGCCGGCTCTCGCAGCGGCCTTGCGCGACCCGAGCGACAAGGTGCGCCGCGAGGTGGTGATGGCGCTCGCCAGCTTCCGCCAGCCCGAGGCGCTCGATGCGCTGATCACCGCCACGCGCGACTCGGATCCCGACGTCCGCACGGTGGCCGTCGAGAGCCTGGTCGGGTATTACACGGGCAAGACTCCTAGCCCTGGCTTCACCGGCTTCCTGAAGCGCGGAGCGCACGCTGCCAAGAGCATCTTCTCTGACGAGGACACGGCGCGCATCGACCCCGGTGTCAGGGTCGAACCCAAGGTCATCACGGCGCTCGAAGCCGCTATGCAGGACACCAGTTCCATCCAGGCGGCGCGCGAAGCGGCGCGCGGCCTCGGGGTGCTGGTGGCGCAGCCCGCCGTACCCCAGCTCGTGAAGGCCGCGCACTCGCTCGACGCGGACCTCGCCCGCGGAGCGCTGAACGCGCTCGCCAAGATCAAAGACGTCTCCGCCGGTCCAGAGCTCGTGGATCTGCTGGGCAGCCCCAACAACGACGTCAAGCAGGATGCGGCGGAGACGGTCGGCATCCTCAGGACGCACGCCGCGCTTCCCCAGCTCCAGGCCATGTACGACAAGGACCGCGACAAGAAGAACCGCCAGATCGCCCTCCAGGGACTGGCCTACATCGGCGATCCGGTCTCGGATCCGGTTTTCTTGAAGGCCCTGTGGAGCACCAACAAGCAGTACCGGGCGCTGGGCGCCGAGGGCCTGGGACGCGCCCGCGACACCCAGGCGATTCCCGAAATCGAGAAGGCGATGGGCGCCGAGAAAGACGTTGACGCTAGGCTAGCCATGCGTTATGCCCTGGCGAACATGGGCCGCCAGAACGACCTCCAGAGTCTGGTCGACGCACTCGGTTCCACGCTCCACGGCGACGTGGCCCAGGCCTATCTGATCGAGCTTTGCCGCGACCCCAAGTTTCTGCCCCAGCTCTACCCCTACGCGAGCATCGGCAACGCGACCGTGCGCAAACGGCTCTGCACCGTGCTGGTCTTTACCGGCGATCAGACGAGCCTCGAGCCTCTCGATCGCCTCTCTCACGACAAGAACAACGATGTCGCCATCGAGGCTTTGCGCGCCCTGCGAGCTGTGCGCGCCCGCGAGTCCGGGTCGGCCTCAGCGTCGTCTTGAACACACCGTTGTGGTACTGTGTCTCGGCTCTGAAGTAACTTACTAGTTAACCGTCACGACATCAGGCTTGGGATTCTCGGGGAGGGGGTGATAGCGGCTAAAGCCTTTTGAACTAAGTTGATGTGAGAAGGCTTCGCTATGCGCCCTAGGGAATCGACCTTAAGAAAGGCTGCGGGTCAAGGTTTCGATAATGCTGACATTGGCCATAAGTCGCCTACATAAAACTCTTGACAAGCCGCTCGCGCATTCGGTATCGTATTCCGCGTAAGCCAAGTACCAAGGAAATGCCAACATTCCACGGGCGGTTGCCGTTTGCCGGCCCAAGGGGGAATCGAAGCATGGCGAGAAATCGGGTCTTTGTAACGATAGTTTTGGTTGTTCTAGGCATTTTAGCCGCGGTGCCCGCCTTCGCGGGATCAGCGGTGGTCGGCGCGGCTGTGGCTGGCAGAAACGCCAGCATCGGCGGTGAGTCGCTGATTCCCGGTTACACGATCTTCAGCGGCGATAACCTGAAGGTTGCAGACGGCGCCGCTGTCGTGACGGTAGGAAAGGGAAGCCGCATGGTTTTTGGCCACGACACGGTGGCCTCGTTCGAGCGGCAGTCCAACGAGGTTACGGCACGGTTAAGCCATGGTAACGTTTCGGTTTACCACCCCGTGGAAGACGCGACCGCACTCAACCTGGCGGTTGGTAATTTGTCGATCACTCCGGCTTCGGGCTTCAAGACGCTGGGTGAAGTTGCCATGGTCGGGACGACTTTGGTTGTGAAGACGAACGAGGGTTTGATCCACGTCAGTTCGACCAGCGGTCAGACGGTCGATGTCCCCAAGGGCAAGGTGGTCAAGTTCCAAGCCAAGACCCAGGCTCCGCAGCAAGCGGGTGGGGCGCAGCGGTACGGCAGTGATAAGGATTTGATTTTCGACATCATCGCGGCAGGCGGTGCCATCGCGGCAGTCGTCATCGCGGCTTATGCCCACGAAGATGTCCATGACGCGATCACGGCGGCGAACCAGGCCGACGCTGACGCCAAGGCAGCGCTCGCGGCGGCACAAGCGGCCACCGCGGCGGCCAATCAGGCCAATACAAACGCCATTGATGTGGGCTGCGCGCTGAACAACCTGTTCCCTCCGGGTACTCCGCAGGCAAGCCTGTTCACGCCGGTGGGCGGCACGTGCCCAACTCCATAACGAGTTAACACCACGCAACAAGAGCGGGCGGTTTCCAGCGGAATTTCGCTGGTGCCGCCCGTTCTTGTTTTTGGGCGTGCCCTCTACTTCCGCGGGACCGGGGCGGCTGGCGGGACATCCCCCAATTGACTGTGGTGTCGACGTACTCGGTAGCGGATTCACTCCGTAGTGGGTCTCACTCGCTTGAGGAACTGGGGCAGCGACGCGCCGACCAGGACAATCTTCAGCACGTCGCCAGGCAGGAAAGGATAGAAGCCCGCGAGCCAGGCTTCGTTCCACGCGTATCCCATGAGCCGGTGCAGCCAGAGGGTGCCGGAAGCGAGGATCAGCACGGATGAGAACCCGAGAGCCAGAGTGAGCCGCCATGCGCTGCGGCTCGCACCCCGTTCGACCAGCCAGCCGACGAGCGCCGCGGCAAGCGGATAGCTCCACAGATATCCACCCGTCGGACCGAACAGGTACGTAAAGCCGGCCGCACCTCCCGCGAATACCGGCAATCCTGCCGCTCCTTCCACAAGGTAAAGCGCCTGGCTCAGAAACCCGCGCCGGCTTCCGAGCACCGCTCCTGCCAGCAGTACGGCAAACGTCTGGCCGGTGAGCGGTACGGGTGTGAAGGGCAGGGGAATCCTGATCTGCGCGAGTACCGCCGTGAGGAGGCTGAAGCCGGCAATCCACATCAGGTCGAGCGCCGCACTCGAGCGCGACCAGTTATCCACCAGAACAGGAGAAGAAATTCGAGTCATAGGTCACTTGTACTCCGCGGCAAGGTTCCAGAACTTGTGCACGTAGAAGTGCGAGGTGATGTTGCTGTAGAGGTGGCAGCGCCCTCGGCAATCGGGGATGTCGCCAAACTTGGCCCGCGCCCGCCGGTAGATCTCCTCGAGTGAAGGCGTCTCGAGAATATTCCCGCCCACCGTCTTGAGCGGCACACACGGATAGTAGACGTCGCCGTTTGGGTAGATGCGCGCAAAGAGGGTGGGATAACAGTTGAAGTTCTTGAACTTCAGAATATACTCCAGCTCTTCCAAGGCCCCATTGATCTTCAGGCGCTTTTGCCGTTTCGACTCCAGGATGTGATCGACCAGCCGCTGGTAGGCGTTGTTCTCGAGTAGTTCGTAAGGAGTGAGGTCGTTCTTGAGCGCCGAGCAGCACGAGAAGACGAAGGCGTGCTCGCGGCAAAACTCCATGACACCGTAGACGTCGTCGATGGTGCTCGCGTCGATGACGCAATTGATGGTCATAAAGCGGCCGGTCGCGAGCATGTGGCGGCCGTACTCGACGATATTCGAAATGATGCGCCGCGTAGTGCCGGGCGCGGACTGCGTGACCGAGTCGAACCGGCCTTCATTCATCGAGTCAAGGCTGATCACCAGGCTCTGGATCGGGTCAAGCAGCTTCGGGCGGCGGTCGAGCAGGACGCCGTTGGTGTGGAGGATCGTGTTGAACCCGAGTCGCCGCGCGGCATCGAGGATCTCCTCCAGGTCGACGCGGCACGTGGGTTCACCGCCCGTGATGTAAAGCGAGCGCACGTGCCGCCGGACGATACGCAGGATCTCGATGGTCTCGGCAGTCGGCAGCTCCTGACTCAGGATGTCAGGATACTTCTGCGTGCAGTAGTGGCACGAGAGGTTGCAGCGGTGCGTGACATAGAAGATCGCCGAGAGCGGCTCGATGACGCGCGTCCGCTTGAGCACGCGGACCTTGAGCGTGTTTGTGGCGTACTGCTTCAAGACGCGCCCCAGGAAGTCGCGATTCTGATTGACGTAGGCAGCCAAGGCGCGCAGCTTCTGTGCCGCCGTCGGCTGACGGCGCGGTTCGGAGGCGGAGTTGTCGAGAGATTGGCTCATGGAGTTCGTGCGCGAGCTGCCTGACCCGGCACGCGCAATTCTGGGACGGCGAGAGGAATTATAGCACGTCGGTAAGGCTTGGGCTCGGCCTTGCCGAGCGGGAGCCCAGAGGGTTCCCCTACGCGCCGCCGTACTGCTTGAGCAGTTGCGGCAGGTCGCGCGTGAAAGCCGAGCGCGCCAGGACGACGTCGCAGCCGGCGGCGCGTGCCGCTTCGACTAACTCGGTCTGTACGTGCGAGAGGAATCCAATCACCGGGATACTTGAGGTCTGAACGTTGGCTTTCAGAGCGCGCAGAGTTTCTAGCGCCTGGCCCGAGCGATGATTCAAGTCGAGGATTACGGCGCGCACCGAACCCTCGGCGGCGCGTGCTTCGAGGTTGGCAGGCGCGAGCGCCTCCACCGCGATTCCCAGCAGCTTGGCGGTCTGCTGAATCTTGGCAAGAAAAATGAGATCCTCGACGGCTACCAGGATTTCTGCCACGGGTTTCCTTTCCTTGTTCTACACGGCGAGATTCCTCGTCGCCTTCGACTCCTCGGAATGACGCGTCCCCGGAGCCTTGGCCACTCGAAATCAGCAAAGCGGGCCTGACCCGAACGCGTTGCCTCACGCCTCCGCTTTCAATATACTTGATTCTAAGCCTTTGCCGGAAGGCGGAAAGACGGCAGGCAACAGGCCTGCCGACCGAAGGGGAATAGATCACCCCGCCGTGTCTCTCTCGCGGTGCCACGAGTATTCTCCAAGGAGCGCCGATGAAACGGTTACGTCTGTGCTTTTGTTTTCTCCTTGCCCTCCTGATCTCGCTCCCCGTAAGCCTAAGAGCGCAGGAGTGGAAAGTCCCGCTCGCCATGAAGAAGCTCAAGAACGGCCTCGTGGTTGTGGTCTCCGAGGAACACTCCGCGCCCACCTTCGGGCTGTGTATCAGCTACGGGATCGGCTTTCGCCTGGAGCCCCAGGGACGCACGGGATTCGCACACCTTTTCGAGCACATGATGTTCGAAGGAACGCCCGACGCGCCCAAGGGGGTCTTCGATCAGGTGATCGAGGGAGGCGGTGGATTCACCAACGGTGACACGCGCTACGACTTCACCGAGTATATCGAGTCGGCGCCGATTTCGGCGCTCGATCCGGTCCTCTGGCTCGAAGCCGACCGTCTGAAGACGCTCGATTTCTCGCCCGCCAACCTCGATAACCAGCGCAAGGTGGTGGAGGAGGAAGTGCGCGTCAACGTCCTCAATCAGCCCTACGGCAGCTTCTACTGGCTCGACCTGCCGCAGAAGGCCTTCAACAAGTTCCCGAACTCGCACAACTTCTACGGCGAGTTCAAAGACCTGGACGCGGCCACCATCCAGGACGTCCAGAATTTCTACGAGCACTATTACGCGCCCAACAACGCAGTGCTGGCGATTGCGGGCGATGTAACGCCGTCGGAAATGTTTGAGAAGGCAGAGAAGTATTTTGGCGCGATACCCGAGCGCCAGGTGCCGCCCCGGCCCGACGTTTCGGAGCCGCCGCAGACGGTGGAGCGGCGTTTCACCGAGGATGACAAGCTGGCCCGCGTGCCGGCGCTCGCCGTCGGATACCGGATGCCGCCGCGCGCGTCGCACGACGCGGTGGTCGGCGCACTGGTTGGCGAGTTGCTCCACAACGGCGAAGCGTCGCTGCTCTACCAGACGCTCGTGAAGGAGAAGAAGGTGGCGCTCTCGGTGGATGGCGGGCTCAATTGGCCGCTGGGGAATCCGTTCGAGTACAACGGGCCGACGCTGATGACTTCGTTCGTGGTGTATCCACCCAACGTCACGGAAGACAGCGTGCTCGCCGCCTACGACACCGTCATCCAAGACCTCGCCGAGCGCGGCTCCTCCGCGCCCGAGCTCGAACGCATCCGCACCAAGATGCGCTCGGATTGGTACGACCAGCTCCAGATTCCCATTCAGCGTGCCTCGGTGATTTCCCACGCCACGCTTTTTGACGGTAATCCGGCGCGCGTTAATGAGATTCCTGACGAGCTGTCCAAAGTCACTTCTGACGACGTGAAGGCGTTCGCGCGGAAATATCTCGTGCTGACCGATCGGACGATTATCGATCGCGTTCCTGTTTCTCAAGCCGGCGGTAAGAAAGGAGCCCAGCCGTGAAACACCTTGCCCTCTGCATCCGACTCCTGCTCGCCGGCACTCTTGCGCTCACGGCGCTCGCGGCGGAGAAGCCGCACCCGTTGCCCAAGGGACTTCCGGCGTATGGGCCGGTCGTGCCTTTCCACGCGCCGCGCGTCGAAGTGAAGAGACTCGCGAACGGCATGGCGCTCTGGCTCGTGCCACGTCCAGGATTCCCCAAGGTGGCGCTCACCTTCGCGGTACGCGGCGGCATGGCCGAGGATCCCAAATCGCTTCCCGGCCTCTCGCAATTGCTGTTCGCGACCATCGACCAGGGTACCAAGACGCGCAGCGCGAAACAGATTGCGGAGGAGATCCAGGCGGCGGGCGGTGACCTCACGGGGAGCGCGCGCGCTGACGCCATCGTGCTCTCGACCGGCGTCCTGGCGTCCAAGACGGACGCGGCGCTGACCGTGCTGGCTGATGTCCTCGAGAACGCCACCTTTCCCGACAGCGAGGTGGAACTCGCCAAGCGCAACGCTGCCGACAACCTTCGCGCTCAGGAAGCCGACCCCGATTTCCTCGCGCGCCGCACGCTGGCCAAGGCGATCTTCGGCGAGCACCCCTACAGCGTGGTCTCGCCGACCGAGGAGTCGATCTCCAAGGCCACGCCCGCCGACTTGCGTCAGGAGTACGCGCGGCGCTTTCGTCCCGACCAGACGGCACTCGTCGCGGTGGGCGACTTCGACGCGGCAAAGCTGGCGGCGGACGTCGAGCATCAGTTCGGAACCTGGCAGGCTCCCTCCGAAGCGCCCGTGAGCGACGTCGGCAAGCCGCCGGAGGATAATCCTCACGCCGTGCTCTACGTCGCGCGTGCCGGCTCCGTGCAGACCACGCTCGCCTTCGGCAGCTTCGGGCCGACCCAGCGCGATCCTGACTACGAGGCGGCGGAAGTGGCGAATGCCATCTACGGCGGCATGTTTGGCTCGCGCCTCGTGCTCAATATCCGCGAGGACAAGGGGTATACCTACTCGCCGGGATCGTTTCTCCAGAGTCGCCGCGACGCCGGATTGTTTGAGACACGCGCCGACGTGCGCAACGCCGTCACCGGCGCTTCAGTCAACGAGATTGAGTACGAGCTCAATCGCATGGCAACGACTTCGCCGTCGGATGAGGAAATGGACCATGCTCGCCGCTATCTGGTGGGCTTGAAGGCGATCATCCTGCAACTCCAGGGTAGCGTCGCCAATCAGCTTGCGACGCTCTGGATCATGGGCCTGCCGCCTGAGGAACTGGGACTCGAGAGCGAGAAGATTCAGAAGGTCACGGCGCAGGAGGTGGACGCGGTGAGCCACAAGTATTTTCCATTCTCCCGCCAGACCGTGGTCGCGATAGGCGAGCCGAAGGTGATCGAGGGTCAACTCGGCGTCTTCGGGATGGCGGTCAAGCCCGAGCCTTAGCGAACGTCGGTCACTTTGCCGGCGTGGAATTCCACCGTCAGGTTGGGATACTTGTAGACAGTCTTTTCGCCGAGATTGGCGCGGGCGGTGGGCGCTCCAAGAACTGCCTCGACCTGGGTGTAAGTCATCCCGCGCTGGATGACTTTCTCGGCGGCATGCGGGGAAGGACGCGCCGCGGAGTCAGTGGTTGCGGGCGCGTCCTGGTTCGCCCCTTTCACGGAATCGCTCGGTGTCGTTGCGCTGACGCTGGAACTCGGACTCGAGCTCGGGCTTGAATTCGCATTGGCCTTCACGTTCTTGAAGGGATCCCAGTTCGAATCCTCGGTGGCGCAGCCGTGTTCGCTGATCAGAGCCTCTGCGACCACCCGGCCGGCGTAGGAACGCGAAGGCAGCCAGCGCGACGACCGGTCGTTGGTCCACAGCGCGTTTCCCGTCTTGCGATCGAGCAGGGCGGCGCTTGCCGAAACCCGCTGCCGGCCGAAGGGATATCGAATCCAGTTTCCATCGCGATCGGAACTGATCTCGAGGACGGCGTCGGCGGCTTCAGCACTGTCTGCGACCTTGAAGCAGCCGCTTTCGGCGAGCGTCTTGCGCGCCTCGAGCGCCGCGTCAGTGCTGTCGGGATCGATGGGCCGGACGTAGACGGTTTTGATCTGGCTCAACCGGTCGGCGGAGGGTTGGTCGCTTGCTCTGGCCAGCGGGAGGGCAATGGCCAGGGCGAAGCAAAGGCCGATAGTGGCTCGTCGAAGGTTCATTCCCAGGCAGCGGGCTCTTAGCACCCGCGCTCCGGGACGATTCTATCATGGCGGCTGGCGGGCCTATAGCGGCGAGTTTACCTCGCCACGGGCGGCATCAAGTCGTGTTGTGTCATCCTGAGCGGAGCGAAGGATCTGCTTTTCGAATCAACAGCAGATTCTTCGTCGCCTTCGACTTCTCAGAATGACGCCGCCAGTCCACCTCCGGGAACTGGGACACCACATCGACGGCTTGACAATCCCGGAAAGTCGCATATGGTTAATGCACTCGGCCCAGGGTTGGTCAGTTGGCCCGCCGCCGGCGTGAATTTTTCAGCTTGCGTGGACTTCCGGGGAGGTTCTTGATGCGCCGTTTGCTGATGGTGATTTTGTTGTCTGCCAGCCTGGTGTTCGCGGCCGAGACGCCGAAAGGTGACACGGGCCAGACGGCGGCGCTTGGCGGCTATTCCGCCGCGGCGAGCCAAACGGAACGCGACTGGGAGACGAAGCTCCGCGCGATCCCCAGTCCCGAGAACCTGCGCGATGACATGCAGCGCCTGTCGGCGCGTCCGCACCACGTCGGCTCGCCCTACGACAAGGAGAACGCCGAGTGGATCCTCTCGCAGTTCAAGAGTTGGGGACTCGACGCCCACATCGAGACCTTCTACGTGCTCTTCCCGACTCCCAAGGAACGCGCCGTCGAGCTCGTCGAGCCCACGAAGTTCACGGCGCGGCTCGAGGAGCCGACGGTCGCGGGCGACCCGACGTCGAGCCAGCACGATGAGCAACTGCCCACCTACAACGCCTACTCGGCGGACGGCGACGTGACCGCGCCGCTGGTCTACGTCAACTATGGCATCGTCGAGGACTACCGCGAGCTCGAGCGGATGGGCATCTCGGTGAAAGGGGCCATTGTGATTGCGCGCTACGGTGCGAGCTGGCGCGGCATCAAGCCCAAGGTGGCGGCGGAGCACGGCGCTGTCGGCTGCCTGATTTACTCCGATCCGCGCGACGACGGCTTCTACGACGGCGACGTGTTCCCCAAGGGCGCGTGGCGTCCGCGCGACGGCGTGCAGCGCGGCAGCGTCATGGATATGACGCTCTACTCCGGCGACCCGCTCACCCCTGGCATCGGCGCGACGAAAGACGCGAAGCGTCTGCCGCTCCAAGACGTGAAAGTGCTGACCACCATTCCCACGCTGCCCCTGTCCTACGGTGACGCGCAGCCGCTGCTCGCGGCGCTCGCGGGTCCGGTCGCGCCCGGCAACTGGCGCGGCGCGCTCCCCATCACCTATCACATCGGTCCCGGACCCGCTAAGGTTCACCTGAAGCTGGCTTCCAATTGGGACATCAAGCCGATTAACGACGTCATCGCGCGCATCCCCGGTGCGACCGAGCCGGACGAGTGGATCATCCGCGGCAATCATCACGACGCATGGGTGAATGGCGCCGAGGACCCGATTTCCGGGCAGGCGTCGCTGCTCGAGGAGGCGCGAGCGCTCGGGGAGCTTTTGAAACAGGGATGGAAACCGCGGCGGACGATCATCTATTGCGCGTGGGACGGCGAGGAGGAGGGGCTGCTCGGCTCGACGGAGTGGGCGGAGGAGCACGCGGACGAGCTCGAGAAGCACGGCGCCGTCTACATCAATACGGACTCGAACGAGCGGGGATACCTCGGCATGGCCGGCTCGCATTCGCTCGAAAAGTTCATCAACGGCGTGGCGCGCGACATCGAGGATCCCGAAAAGAAGATCAGCGTGTGGAAGCGTGACCAGTTGCACGCCGAGACTCAGGCTTCCTCGCCCGACGAACGCCGCGAACTCGAGCATCGTGCTGACCTGCGTATCGGCGCGCTGGGCTCGGGGTCCGACTACACGCCCTTCCTCCAGCACCTTGGCATCGCTTCGCTGAATCTCGATTACTCGGGTGAGGACGGCGGCGGCATCTACCACTCGATCTACGACGACTTCTACTGGTACACCCATTTTTCCGACGCGGACTTCGTCTATGGCCGGGCGCTCGCGCAGACGGTGGGCACCGCGGTGATGCGTCTGGCGGACGCGGAGCTGCTCCCCTATGACTTCAACGACCTGGCCGACACGGTGCACAAGTACGTGGGCGAGCTCAAGAAACTGCTGGCGGACGAGCAGAGAGAAGCCGAGCGGCGCAACCACGAAGTGGAGGCTGGCGCGTTTACGGCCACGAGCGACCCGAAGAAACCCTTTGTCCCGCCGGCCGCCGAAGCCGTTCCGCCCTACCTCGACTTCGCGCCGCTCGAGAATGGCGATGCCGCTCTCAGTCGCGCTGCCGAGCGCTATCAGAAGGCTCTGGCGAAGCTCGAAGCCCAAGGGGGCGCCGCACTCGACCGCGCCTCGGTCGGTCGAGTCAACGATGAGCTTATAGAGAGCGAGCGCAAGCTCACCACTCCCGAGGGGCTCCCACGCCGTCCCTGGTACCGCCACGAGCTCTACGCCCCTGGCTACTACACGGGCTACGACGTCAAAACCATCCCCGCCGTGCGCGAGGCCATCGAAGAGAAGAAGTGGACAGAGGCCAATCAGCAGATGGTGATCGTCGGCAAGGTCCTCGATGACGAAGCCGCGCTGGTCGATTCCGTAGCGGGCCAGCTCGAGCGTGCCGCACAGTAGGTGGATGGACGCGTGCATCGTGACACCAGTACCCCCACATCCGCCACATCCGCCTGATTGACACTCCTTCCTCGCGACGCCTAGAATCGAAGTTCGTGTCTTATGGCTGGTGAGACCAGGGCTGCGGCCGTTCAAAACTCGCTGCAAGGCCCGGCGGACGTCCTGTCGCTGATCGGGAATACGCCGCTCGTGCGCCTCGGGCGCGTCGTCAGTCAGTATCCCGAGGTCGAGTTCTACGCCAAGGCGGAGTGGGCGAACCCGGGCGGCTCGGTGAAAGATCGCCCGGCGATGAACATCATCCGCGAGGCGGAGCGCGCCGGGCTGATGCGGAAAGACAATATCCTGATCGACTCGACTTCGGGCAATACCGGCATCGCCTACGCCATGATCGGTGCGGCGCGTGGCTATCGCGTGAAACTGTGCATGCCGTCGAACGTGAGCGAGGAGCGCAAGCACATCCTCAAGGCTTACGGCGCCGAGATTGTGTACACCGACCCGATGGAAGGCTCGGACGGCGCCATCCGCCGCGTCCGCCAGATGGCCGCCGAGCGCCCGGAGCTCTATTTCTACGCCAACCAGTACGACAACCCGGCAAACTGGCAGGCCCACTATCAATCAACGGCGCCGGAAATCTGGGAGCAGACTGGAGGGCGCGTCACGCATTTTGTGGCGGGACTCGGCACCAGCGGCACCTTTGTGGGTACGGCACGGCGTCTGAAGGAGCTGAATCCCGGGATTCGTTGCGTCTCGTTTCAGCCCGACTCCGCCTTCCACGGGCTCGAGGGCATGAAGCATATGGCGACGGCCATCGTGCCGGGTATCTACGACGCGAAGGTCGCGGACGAGAATCTCGAGATTTCAACCGAGGCTGCGTACCGGATGACGGTACGCCTCGCGCGCGAGGAGGGTCTGCTGGTTGGGATTTCGGCCGGCGCGGCGATGGTCGCGTCATTGAAGGTCGCCGAGCAGGCCCAGCGCGGCGTGGTCGTGACCATCTTCCCGGATAGCGGCGACAAGTACTTGAGCGAACGGTTTTGGGACGAAGAACAGGGATCAGGGATTAGGGGTTAGGGGTCAGGGGAGTCAGGAGTCAGAAGTCCTCTCTCGGGAGGGGGAGTAGTTCTCGGAAAGTGCAAAAACGAAGGAACGAACCGAAGAAGTCATTTAGAATCAGCAGAAGCTGGATTTGGAAGTCAGCGGCAGCGTACGAGTCAGGGGAATACGGAGTTGGGCAGAAAGAGCTGAGTCTGTTAGCGCAGGCTGAAGGCTGACCGCTAAACGCTGATAGCTGAAATTAAGGAACGAACCGAAGAAGTCCTTTAGAATCAGCAAAACTGTTTCGCGACAAATGGCAATTAAGCTCAACCAAACTCTGGTCAAGGTCATCCGCGAACATGGCGCGCTCGACTACCCCAACGAGTGCTGCGGGGTGCTGCTGGGGCACGTCGATGGGGATCACAAGCAGGTCAGCGAGGTAGTACCCCTAAAGAACCTGCGACACGACCCGGCGCGCGCCCAGGACATCCTGCCGCTTGACTCGCCCGGCGCGGAGTCGGAGCGCAACCGTTTTTTGATCGACCCCAAGGACCAGATACGCGTGGAAAAGGACGCCCGCGCGCGGGGGTTGGACGTTGTCGGGTACTACCACTCGCATCCTGACCACCCGGCGCGCCCCTCGAATTACGACCGCGACCACGGCTGGCCTTGGTATTCCTATGTTATAATTAGCGTTGAGCGGGGAGAGCCCAAAGACCTCAATTCGTGGGTCTTAAGAGACGACCGGTCGCAGTTTGACCGGGAGGAAGTAGAGTTTGCGTGAGCGCTCAGCTTTAGGCGCTGAGCCTTCAGCGATCTTAGCTGACAGCTTTCAGCCGACGGCGAATGACGGCGCGGACCTGTGGCGAGGACGGAACGGTAACCGGGGCGGGCAGGATGCCCGCGCTCCCAGGGGCGGTCGAACCCGCCGCACCGGTCCTGGCATCTGATAGAGGGCGAAAGCTCAGAACTGACGGCTGATAGCTGAAGGCTGGATTTCAAGGAGCAGTGATGGCGGTTAAAGTGATCGTCCCGACTCCTCTGCGGCAATACGCGGGGAAGCGGGACTCGGTCGAAGTCGAGGGTAAGACGGTGGCCGAAGCGCTCGCCGGCCTCACCTCACAGTACGCGGACCTGCGGCGGCACCTGTTTACCGACGACGGGAAGATTCGCAGCTTCGTGAACGTCTACCTCAACGACGAGGACATCCGCTATCTGGCGAAAGATCAGACTCCGCTCAAAGAGAACGACGTGATCAGCATCGTACCTTCAATCGCTGGCGGCCTTCCGGAGCCGGTTGCGAAGATGCATCGCCCCGCCGCCGCGAACTCACCTCTGCGCTGTATCTGTAGCTAGCCTGGGGCTCGTCCCAGCCGACCTGGCCGGGATAGAGGCTCCCCGGGCCCTTTCACCCGACACCCTGGGCGGCCGGGCAAGCCGCCGCGCTAGCCTCGCGATAGGCTAGTTAAAGATAACTCCCCCAGTGAGGACGTGAACTATGGCTACCCTAACGGCGCGACCGCCGGCCCAGCTTTCCAAGGACGAAATCCTGCGTTACAGCCGCCACCTCATCATGCCCGAAGTGGGCATGGACGGGCAGCTCAAGCTCAAGCAGGCCAAGGTACTCACCATCGGTGCGGGCGGACTGGGCTCGCCCCTGGCGCTTTATCTCGCCGCGGCGGGCGTGGGCAAGCTCGGCATCGTCGACTTCGATGTGGTCGACTTCACCAACCTCCAGCGCCAGATTATCCACGACACCAACGACGTCGGCCGCCCCAAGCTGCACTCGGCGCAGGACACCATCTCCGACATCAATCCCAACGTGGAAGTCGAGGCCTTCGAGACGCGCCTCACCAGCGAGAACGCGCTCGATATCTTCCGCGATTACGACATCATCGCCGACGGCACCGACAATTTCCCCACGCGGTACCTCGTGAACGACGCCTGTGTGCTGCTCGGCAAGCCCAACGTCTACGGCAGCATCTTTCGCTTCGAAGGGCAGGCGACGGTGTTTTACGCCGAGCGCGGTCCGTGCTACCGCTGCCTCTACCCCGAGCCGCCTCCGCCGGGACTTGTTCCGAGTTGCGCCGAAGGCGGCGTCCTGGGCGTGCTGCCCGGCATCGTGGGCTGCATCCAGGCGCTCGAAACCATCAAGCTCATCCTCGGCAAGGGCGACAGCCTGATCGGGCGGCTGCTGCTGTTCGACGCGCTGGGCATGAAGTTCCGCGAGCTCAAGCTGCACAAGAATCCCGAGTGCCCCATGTGTGGGCCGAACCGCACTATCACGCACCTGATTGACTACGAACAATTCTGCGGCATCCGAGGTGAGGAACACGTGCCCGATACGCACGTTCCCGAGATCACGGCCGTCAAGCTCAAGCAGATGATGGACGAGCACAAGCCCTTCGTGCTGGTCGACGTGCGCGAGCCGCATGAATACCAGATCTGCCGCATCCCGGGGTCGAAGCTCATCCCGCTGGGTGAGGTTCCGCGCCGCATGCACGAACTCAACTCGGCAGACGACATCGTGGTTCACTGCCGGTCGGGAGTGCGCAGCGCCAAGGCGGTGGAATTCCTGATGCAGTCAGGCTTTCGCAAGATCCACAACCTCAAGGGCGGCGTGCTGGCCTGGGCCGACGACGTCGACCCGAGCATGCCGAAGTACTGAGGGCGCTTACCGCTGTGGTGCCGGTCTACGACCGGCGTCTTTCGCCGCTCCCTTCCAGGGCAGGCTTAGAGCGGCGCTACAATCCAAGTTCGTCCACGGAGGATGCTGATGGCGCTCCAGGCTGGCGATGCCGCTCCCGACTTCAAGCTTGCGTCCATGACGGGCGAGACGCAGGGCGAGTTCGAATTGCGCGCCCAGCGCGGCAAGAACGTGGTGGTCTGCTTCTACGCCCTCGACTTCACGCCGGTTTGAGAGACCGAGTTGTCGGCACTCCAGGCGAACCTCGCCAAGTTTGCCGGCTTGCACGCCCAGGTCGTGGGCGTCAATACTGACACCGTCTTCTCGCATAAGGCGTTTCAGAAGTCGCTGGGTGGCCTGAAATTCCCGCTGGCTGCGGACCGCTGGCCGTACGCCAAGACCGCCGAGGCTTACGGCATCTTTCCCGCCTCTAAACACGAGTTCGGCGGCGTGAACGATCGCGCTGTGTTCATTGTCGACAAGCAGGGGCGCATCGCCTGGTCGAAGGTCTACGAGCTGCGGCAGGCGCCCGACGTCGGCGAGATCTTGGACGAGCTCAAGAAGCTCGGATGACTCACTTGCAGCCTTGTCGGGTGCGGCGTAACGAGGAGACCGCCAGTCGATGGACTTGAAGGAGTTCTACCTCAAGCAGAAGCAGGCGACACATCAGGGCACGCTGGGTGTGCTCGCCAAGATTCCCAAGGATCAGCTCGGCTGGCGTCCGGAGGAAGGGATGCTGTCGCTCGGCGAAATCGTGCGGCACATTTGGATGTCGGAGGAAGGCGTGCGGCGCGTGGCGCTCGAGTCAGACTGGGGCTACTACGTGAAGCGTGTGCCGCAGGGCCTGTTCGCCATCCTCGGCCAAGTCAACTCGCTTGACGATGAGCTCGCGAAGACCGAGCGCGTTCATCAGGAGACGCTGGCCGCGGTCCGCGATTTCCCGCTCGAGCGCTGGGAAGAAGAGCGGGTGAGCGCCGAGTTCAACATCCGGCGCAAGGTCTACGTAATGCTGTTCGGCATCACCGAGCACCAGATCCACCATCGCGCCCAGGTGGGCGCCTACCTCCACGTCCTCATCGGCCAGCGTGCTAGCCCCTACGTCCTCTGAGGCGGGAGGCGAGTCTCGGTGGCGCCTGCTTGCGAAAGGGCACGCCTTCAGGCGCGCCGAAGGACGCTGCGAGAAGAGTCGGGCTTTAGCCGTTGCGGTGGTAACGAGCAGGCCTAAAGGCCTGGGACCCCAACGACGCGCCATCCGTCGGCACGACTGAAGTCGTGCCCTTTCGCCGACACCTGGACCTCTTCCCTACCGGCTCACATCCCGGTTGAGATCGCGCGCGTCGCGGCGCCGGTCCCGGCGGTCGTGCCGCAGATCCCGCCGATCGGTGCGGATGTCCGCGTGGTTCTTGTAGGGATGCTGCAGGTCCTTGCGCAGATCGCGCCGGTCGTGCCGGATGTCCCGAGTATCGTGGCGAATGTCGCGCGCGTCACGGCGCACATCGCGCGGCCCGCTGGACAGCGCCGGCAGGCTGCATGTGGCTGCCAGCAGTATTCCACCTGCGATTTTGTTCAGCAGCTTTCCGAATGGCCTGGTTCCGTTCGTTGTTCGGTTCAGCATGGGAATCTCCTCCTCATCGTCAATCCTCTTCGGTCGTTGAAACACGCACCCGGCGGAAAAGTTGCGCGTCGGTGAGACGGCGTGGGCGGATGAGTCGCGGTTGTCTGGTGCTATCGCAGGAAGTCGCGGTAGTTGTCGAGGGTGAGGCGGATGGGATGGGGCTCGCGCTCGATGGTGCGGGCGATGATGGCCAGCGTTTGCTCGACCGCCTCGCGCTTGTCGTGGATGCGCGGATCGCGCTGCAGGGTCGTGTTCAAGTCGTAGGTGCGCGCCGCGTTGTACATGACGCGGAAGAGTTCAAACTCCTCCGCGAGCGAAGCCGGTACGTTGGCAGCCTCGGCGAAGAGCGAATAGAGCGGCCGCGATGGGCTCACCTGCCGCTCCAGGCTCTCGATGAAGGCGCGCTCGGCGTGATCGTCAACGGCGCGGTAAGCGTTGTAAGCGGTCTCGCGTTTCTTATCGGGCGTCTCGCCGATCAGCAGCCGTTCCATGAACGGCTCGAGCAGGACGTGGTTGAGCACCGTCGGGTCGTCCATGTCACGCTTGAGCAGCACGACGGCGGCGAGCCGCACCGGCTCCATGGGATTCGTGAAGACGCGGTCGGCGGGCAGGACCTTGCTGATGTCGAGCATGGCGCGGGCGTTGTCGAAGGCGATGAGTCGTCCGGCAATTTGGCCGAGCTCCGCGTCCGATTTCCCATCGAGGCCCTTACCGTGCGCCGCCTTGAGGTCCGCGAGAATGCTCGCGATCGTCGCCCGACAGCGATCGAGATAAGCGGGAGAAACGTCGGGGACGTTTTCTTCCTTGGAGCGCATGATCTCGAGTGCGGCGAGCGGAAAGTTCTCGACGAGGTTGGTGCGCAGATAGAACACTTTTTCGGAGGTGTAGGCGTACGCGGCGGGCGGCTGCGTGAGGTCGAGATCCCCGAGCGTCAGGCCGAGTTGCTCGTTGGCGAGGCTCATGGCGGAGAGCCGGGCGGCGGAGTCTGCGGCGTGGCGCTCGATCCAGCGATACATTTTGTAACCGCGCGCCGTCGAGCCGTCGGAGCCCTCGGCGTCGAGCACCAGAACGCGCCGGCCGTCGCGGGTCGCGTAGGCGTAGCGTACGTAAACCCAGTCGTCGGAGTGGAAGCGGGTGTTGGGCCAGGTGACGAGTCCATAGGAACTGGTAGACTTGCCCGTGCCGGTGGGCGCAATGTACAGCACGCCCTTGCCGGCCTTCTCGACGCACGCGCCGTGAATCGAATGGATGCCGTATTCGCCCGCCAGAATGCGCCCGACCGCGCCCAGCACCCAGCTCTTCAGTTGGCCGTAATAGGAAGTGTTGAAGAAGATGATGGTGCTCGCGCAGTAGCTGTAGTAGGCCGCCTCCTGCTCGTTCTCGACGCCGTGAAACGCGTGAACCTTGACGCGCGGCTGGGCGGACGGCGCCTGGCCGGTGAGCCGCTGCCACTCGTCGACGCCGTACCAGTTGTCGACCCAGAAATCGTGAAGGTGGGAGCTGTTGGTGGTAGCCCGGACGCGTACTCCGTGGATGACCACGTCGTGCTCGAAGACCGGCTGCTTCCCCTCGATTCGCTTTGCGTGCTCCTCGACGCTGCGGAGCAACTTTTCAAGCAGCCCGGGCGTCGCGTCGACCGTCTTGTTGTGGACGGCCGTACGACCCTTGGTCCGTGTAATGGTATTCGAGAGTCCGATGGGCGTCCCTGGCCATTCGGCGAGGCCTGGGGCAGGAGGCTCGGGGAATACAAAGAGCGGCGTCCCAGGCTGCTGCGAGCTTTGCGGTGCCTTCACTTGAGAGGCCACAAGAATAGCTTACGGGCAGAAGCAGGGGAAAGCAACGTTAGGCGCTGCATGCGCGATAGCTCTCAGGGCGGCAAGCGCTGCCGAATCAGGTTATGATGGTTCGTTCGAGTCACGCAACCAAGAGGGATTCGCCATGACAAGATTCGTCGTCCGGATCAGTGTTTTATTCCTATTGGCGGGGCTCGCGACGTTGCCTGCGCTCGCGCGCCCGGGCCAGCAGCCGGCGGCGAAACCTCCGAGCAAGCTGGTCACCGCGAAACTGATCTGCGTGACGCCCATGCCCAACGACCTCGACCAGTGGCTGCTCGAGGACCTGCGCGGCTGGGGGCGATACAAGCTGACCGGGGATCCCGAAGGCGCGGACCTGGTCCTGCGCGCCTACCGGCCCGACAAGCCAACGCAATACAAGCTCAAGACCGGAGACGTGCCGCAGCCAAAGAAGGAACGTCATCAGGCGGCCCTGACCATCACGCTGATTGACTGGGCCGCGAACGAGGCGATCTGGGAGGCGGACGTCCTCGACCGCAAGCCGAAGAAGGATCAGTCCGGACAGCCGGTAAATGGTCCTGAAGTCGAAATCGACGCGCACGGACTCAAGCCTGACGAGCTGGCGCAGAGGATCACGCGGCGGCTGCGCGACTACGTCGAGGAGCTCGAGAAGCCGCAAGGTACAAGCCGGTAGCGGAGGCGTGGATGAGAGTTGCGATCACCGGCGCAGCGGGCTTGTTCGGTCACGCCCTCGTTAAGGTCTTTGGCGCAGGGCACACCGTGTTCCCCTTGACGCGTGCCGACGCCGACATCACTCGTGCCGATGCCGTGGCGGCTGCGTTCCGCAAACTCGCGACCGAAGTGGTCATCCATCCCGCCGGCATGCGCGACCCGGATGCTTGCGAGGCCGATCCCGCCAAGGCGTTTCTCGTGAACTATCATGGTACCCGCAACGTCGTCGAAGGAGCGCGGGCGGTGGGGGCGCACGTGGTCTACATCTCAACCGACTCGGTGTTCGACGGCAAGAAGCAGACGCCGTACACTGAGTCGGATCCCGCCATTCCGCCCACAGTCTACGGACGCACCAAGCTGCGCGGCGAACAAGTGGTGCGTGCGATTCCTGAGAGCTGGGTGTTCCGTGTGTCCGTGCTGTTCGGCCCGGGGGCGAATAATTTCATCGACAACGGGATACGCCGGATCGCGGCGGGCGGGGAATACATCGTGGCGTCGGATCAGCTCGGATCCGCGACACACACGGTGGATGCAGCGAGCAAGATCAGGGAAGTGGTGGAGGCGCAGCGCTACGGGCTCTATCACCTCTCAAACTCGGGCGCGTGCAACCGCATGGAACTGGCACGTTGCGCCGCCGAGCTTGCCGGACTCGATCCACGCAAGATTGTCGGCAAACCTTCCGCCGAGATGGGCCGTCCCGCCGTGCGGCTGAAGTACGCCGTGATGGCGATGGACGCGCTTGCGCGCGAGGGCTTCACGCCGCCGCGCCCGTGGCAGGAGGCGCTGGCCGAGTACGTGGGTTCGCTCCCGCGTTAGCGGCTTCCTTGGTCGACTCCGGGGCGCTGTCCGTTCTGGCTGATGAAGGCGTGGTCGTGTCCGGGCAGGATGCGTCCGCCCATGGCGAGCAGGCGGCTGCGGTCGATCTGGAACTGGCGGTTGTTGTGAGGGATCATCGTGGCGACGCGTTCTTCGTGCTCGCGGCAAAGCAGTGCATCGCCGGCGACGATGGTTCGGCCTTGCGGAGTGTGTACGATGAGGGAGACGTGGCCCGGCACGTGACCGGAGGTGATGAGGGGCTCGATGCCGTCCGGTAATGGGTGAGCTTCGATCCACCGAAACTGCTCGGGCGCGCCCAGCCGCTTCAGGTCCCACCAGCGCAGGGCGAACTTGCGCAGCTTCGCCATGTGCTGCTGCGCGTACGGATGATCCGGTGTCTCCGGATAATACCGCAGGGCAAGTTTTTCCCAGTTCTGGTCATCCGCCACGTCGGAATAAAGTGCCTGGCACCAGTCGTGGGACTCCTGAGTTCCGCAAATCGCGGCGTGAGCAAAGAGGTTGTTGTTCAGCACGTGGTCAATATGAAAATGGGTATTGATAACTAGGTGGATATCAGCAGGCGAGATCCCTCTCTCTTCGAGCGCCTTGAGGATGGCATGCGACTCGTGCGGCATCCCCGTGTCAACGATGATAGGGTAGCGGCCGTCCGAGATGAGCACCGAGGTAGCGCCCCGCCAGCTTCCGGCCAGCAGTTCCTCGACTTTCCAGTGGCAGTTGTTCACCAGGGTCCCTGACTGAATTTGGCGCCTCTGACGAAGAGGCCGCCGAAGGTATCGAGTGAAGTATAGCGAAGAAAACTCGCCGGAGCAAACTGCTCCTCAGCGCAGCAATCCTTTAACACTTCTCAACTTGGCTCCGGAAAGGCTTTTCCGGTGGGCGTCATGCGGGCGACGTGACCTCTGGAGCCGGTTTGGTCGTCTGGTGGCCTTCTTCTTCGAGGACCCAACGCCTCAGCTTGAGGATGTCGGCGGCGGTGGCGATGCCGATGGGTTTCGAGCTGTCGCTTTCGACTACCACCACGTTTTCGGCCTCGCGCCTGAGCATCTCGCGGGTCACCTTATCGACCGTTTCGCCCCGGTAAGCCAGGATGTAGCCTTGCCGGGCGATCTGCCGCACCGTCATGGGATGTTCTGGATCGTCTTTCAGCAGGTCGTGAGGTTCAATGATGCCCACCAGCCGGCCGTCCTTCTCGACCACGGGGAAAATGCCCGTCGTCTCGGGCGCGAATTCATGGACGACGGCTTTCACCTCGGCGTCCGCCGGGACCACCGTGAACTCCTTGCGCATGACTTCCTCAATGCGCGAACGCATGAGCACCGGCACGGAGTAGTCCTGTAACACGATAAGGCCGCGCTTCACCAGCTTTCCGGTCATGATGGATTCGGCGCTGAAGAGCCGTACGACCGCGTCGGACACCATGCAGCATACGACGAGCGGCAGCAATGCATTGGGATTACGGCTGAGCTCGAACAGGAAGATGATCGAGGTGAAGGGCGCGCGGGCGATCCCGCCGAACACGGCGGCCATCGCCACCAGCGAGTAGAAAGCCGGGTCGCTGACGAAGTGGGGAAAGAAGTGATGCCAGGCCATCGAATACGCCGCGCCGATGCCGCCTCCCACGATGAGCGAGGGAGCGAACACGCCGCCCGTGGTTCCCGAGCCGAGCGAGATCACCAGCGCCCAGAACTTGGCAATCGAGACGCCGACCAGCTTACCCACCGTCAGCCGGTCGTTGAGCATGTCGCGAATGGTATCGTATCCGGTGCCGAAGATCTGAGGGTAGAAATAGCCGATGATTCCCAGAACCAGTGCGCCGCATACCGGCGCCCAGATCGCTGCCGGCTTCAAAGGAAAACGATCGAACCAGTCTTCCAGCCAGAAAAGGACGCGGATCATGATGATGGCGATGATTCCCATGAGGACGCCCATCAGCGCGAACAGCCACAGCTCCTGCATGCTGGTCATGGCGAAAGCCGGGGTGGGGAAGAGCGGAGCCCAGCCGCGGAAGTGGACGGCGACCGCGGTCGCCACGCTCGAAGCAATCGCCACGGGGATGAAGGAGCGGGCGCGAAATTCAAAGAGCAGCAGCTCGACGGCCACCAGGATTCCGGCAAGCGGCGCCACGAAGGTCGCGGCCATCCCGCCTGCCGCGCCTGCGGCCAGCAGCACCCGCCGCTGATACGGCGTCAGCTTGAGGACTTGGCCGAAGATCGATCCGAACGCCGCCCCCGTCTGGATGATCGGTCCCTCGGCGCCAAACGGACCGCCCGTGCCGATGGCGAAAGCCGTGGCGATGGGCTTGAGGATTCCCACCCGCGCCCGCACGCGGCTCTTGCCGAGCAGTACGGCCTCCATGGCCTCGGGAATCCCGTGACCCTTGAGCGTCGGCTCCCAGAAGTGCACCATGATGCCGACCAACAGACCGCCGATGGGAGGAATCAGGATTACCCAGGCGCCCAGGTGGTGATGCACCGGGTAGGTAATCGCAAACGACCACTTGCCGTAGAAGAAGATGTTGGTGAAAAGGTAGATGAGTTCGAGCAGGCCTTGGGCGACGAGGCCGGCAATAAAGCCGATGAAAACCGAGTAGAAGCATGCCCTCACGACTTCCGGCTCCAAAGCGACGCCGTACTCGTGAAACCAGCGGCGCAGACCGGTGTTCTGAGTCAGTTTCTTGGGTTGGGGCGATTCAGAATTCGTCGGCATCGTTTCCCTTCGGCTGTTGGCTTGTGAGCCGACCCTTGGAGGCTCCAAGCGGTCCTTTTCTTCCGGCTAAGATCCCGGGCTTGCCTTGATCGAGCGCGGCTGCATCTGGCTGATTGCTTGCAGATGTCGGCGAACGCGAGAGAGTTCGTTTTGATGAAGTGCGGTAAGCTTCGCGAGAACCTTCTGGCCGCGGGGAGACAGCGTCACGCGGACGTAGCGGCGATCGCGGGCCCCTTGCTGCTTCTCGACCAAGCCCTTTTGGGCCGCACGCTCGACCAGCCCCACCACCGCGTTGTGCCGCTCCTGAAGGAACTCCGCCAGCTCCGAGATGGTGGCCCAGCCGCGCCCGGTATAGCCCGCGATTCCGAGCAGGAGTTGATGGTGCTGCGGAGTCACGCCGCACCGGCGCGCCACCTGCTCGCTGAAGCGCAGGAACTGCCGAAGCTGATAGCGGAACCAAGCCATGCGCCGCACCAGGATTCCGTTGGGCGAGGGCCGAGCCGGGCGACTGCGCCGTTTCATGCAGTAATTATATCACAATGTGATTTATCTCGTGAAGGGTTAGTGGTGTCGCTTGGAGCCGGCTCAATTTCGCAGCACAGATCATTCCCGCTTTCGTGGGAAGGACGGCGATTGGGAGATTCCTCTCAAGGGAAATGGCACTACAACCGGCGATTGCAGGACCTGGAGGTCCGACCGCCCTGTCAAAGCAGGGGGACGGAGCAGCGTGTCATTCAGACTCCTGGTATTCGGGAGGAACGTCGTCTTCGGGGACTTCCTTGGTTGTAACCTCGGCAACATCGGCGTCGGGCGCGTTCTCGACGCCGCTGATCACCTCGGCCTCGAACGCCTGGCCCTCTTCGGCCAACTCTTCAACACTCTCCGAATCCGCGCCCGCAAAGTGGGCCAGTCCCTGGGCGTCGCCAGCTTGCCCGGCAGTGTCCGGTCCCAGGCCTTTCTCCTCCATCGCCGCGATGGTGGCGCCCTGCCGCTTGCCGCGAACGGCCAGCTTAGGCCGGCGCGCTCTTCTCCTGCGGGTGGTCTTGGTGCGAGCAGTCTTCTTGGAGGCTGCCTTTTTGTGCGGCGTTTTGTGAATAACCTTCTTGCGGGTCGCCCCCTTGCGGGCTGCTTTCTTGGCACGCTTTGGCCTTTTTTTCGGCATGGGCGAAGTCTAGCACTGGCGGGACGTGCGAGCAACCGTTTGCAGGGGTCAGCGCCTGGATCACGGCACGATGACGAGTCTGCGACCCGGCGTATCGCGCCGCCAGGCCTCCTCAATATTCGCGAGCGGAACTTGCTCGACGTCGATACAAAGTGTCCCGCACGCCGCGTGCTCCATGACATCCTGGAACGCCTTCGTCAGGAGGTCAAAGGGCGGGACACCAGCCGTCCCGAGGATGGTCAAGGCGCGGCTGCGCAGAACTGAGGCGGGAAGGGAAATGCTCGGCCCGGCGCTCTCGCCCACCTCGATGAGGCGCGTCTCGGATCCCGCTGGAACAAACTCCTGGCGGGTCAGAGCGGCGAGCAGCACCTCGGTGGGGTGGCCCCACAGATAGTCGATGATGACGCTGAAGCCGGCGTCGCCCGCTTCGTGGATAAACGCTTCAGCGAGGTCCGCGTCGTCTTGGCCGAGCCGGAGGGTCGCATCAGCGCCGAGATCGTGCAGCGTGCTGAGCACCGGTTCGTTACGCCCCGCGGCAACCACCCGGCTCGCGCCGAGGATCTTGGAGATTTGGACCGCAAGCTTGCCGGTCACTCCCGTCGCGCCCTGAATCAGCACCGTCTCACCCGCCTTCAGCCCGGCGCGCCACGCGAGCGTCATCCAGGCGGATACGCCGGGGTTGGCGATGGCCGCGGCGGTGACGTCGTCGACGCCCGGCGGCACCGGCATGCAGCGTGCGCGCGCCACGACGGTGCGCTCGGCCATCGCGCCAAAGGGTAATCGCGGTCCGCCGAAGAAAACGCGGCTGCCGTCATCAAGATTCCCCACTCCGTCGATACCGCAAACAACGGGGAACTCGCGCGGGTGGGCAAAGTGCGCGCCGCTCGCCATCTGCCGGTCGACAGGTTTCAGCGAGGCAGCACGAACGTGAACCAGTACTTCGTCCTCGTGGGGAACCGGCTCGACGAAAGGTTCGCAGCGAGGCGTTTGCCCTAGAGCGCGGAGCACCGCAGCGTCCATACTTGTCCTGTTTTGGGATTCAACGATCGGACGGCTCGACCTGCGCCGATGCGAGTTCATGGAGTGCGTGCCGCAGCGAATCGAGAAATGGCTTGGCCGTTCCCCGGAGCTTGCGCTCGAGCCGCTCCGTACAATCGCAGTCGCTGCACGCCCAGGGCTCCTCGCCGTTCCAGTCGCGGCACCGCCGGCGGTCGTGTGCGTCCTGGACGCGCGTCAGTTCGAAATAAGTCTCCCAGTAGGGACGCTCTTCGAGCAGGGGCGTCGGGCAGTAGCAGACTTCGACCCAGCGCGCCGTTCCGTCGTCACAAAAGCGGGCCTCCGCCATGTTCCGGAGATACTCGCCTTCGGCTACAGACCCAGCGCCCAGCGTTCCGCCTTCGATGGCCTCGAGCAGCGCTCGCTCACAGCCTGGTTTCACTCGCGCTCGCACGAGGTATCGCATGGTGACTTATATCTTAACCGGAATTGTCATGCCGCGAGACGGCTTAGGCCGAGGCCGGAGCGCCCGACTCCAGCGACTTGCAGGCGGCGGCGAGATCGGAGTGCAGCGGAATCACGCGATCCAGGTGGACCATCTGAAGCGCTTCCTTGACGTAGCCGGCGGCGCCGGCAATGACCATCTTTCCGCCGGCCTTTTCCATCACGCTCGAGCAGACAACGAGCACGCCCACCCCCGAACTGTCGAGGAAATCCACCTTGCTGAAGTCCAGCACGAGCTTCCGCGAGCCGCCTTCGATTTGTTTCTTGATGAAGCGCTCGACGTCAGCGACCAGAATCGCCGGTGTGCTTACTCGCCCGGCGAAGTCGACCACCAGGACATCCGGCTCGACTTGCCGCGATGTAAACAGCTTTTTGCCCAGCATCTTGATTCCCCCTTTGCAGCGCCCGTCACTCGCCGGGCTTGATGAAGTAGCCGGCGACGCGCCAATGCCCGTCCGATTCCAGGGTCAGCGAGACGGTTTCAATGGTCGGCTTCTTGTTCTCGAAGTTGGTGTCATACTGCACGATCACGTACTTGCCCGCCGGACCATTGGGCGGGTTCTCCAGGTATTCCGTACCCTTGAGCTTGCGCGACACGGCCTTGCCCAGCGGCTCGCGCACCTGCTTCAGTGCGCCGATCCACTTGTCCTGGGTCACGGCTTTCTTGAAGGACTGCGCCGCCTGATCCCAACTCTCACCGTACTTGCCGGCGTCGACGACCGCGAGCCAAGACTGAGACGCCTTCTCGGCGACCACTTCCGGCTTGTCTTCGCCGGATGCTGCAACCGCAGCGGCTAGGGTCACTAGCGCAATGCTGAGCATCGTTGTGCGCACCCATCGATTCATAAAGTCTCCTCGCGGCGCGCGCCCGGGAGCCCTTTGGGCCCCTCGCCGGAGGCTGAAGCCCTTCCGACGTGCCACCGAGCTTGAATAAGCCGCGAGTATACACCGCGTCGCTTCGTTTGGGAACGAACTTGCTTTTAGACTGAAAATAAATAACTTATGGTCGGCTTGTCAGACACCGTGCTTCTGTAAATCGCTGCTTGGGTGACGAAACCCGGCAATCAGTTGTAGGGTGATCGCTAACTCGCGTTCCAGACGAGGTCCGGGCTCACGCTTTGGTGCGCGAATCGCTCAAAAGCTGAACGTAGCGCCAATGTTGATCAGCCGGTTGGCCACCGGATTTCCCACTTGCGCGGAGAAAGGTCCCCCGGCGAGGGAAATCGCCTGGCCGAAAAGGGGAGAGCCGAGGACGCTGACAGGCGTCGCGAGGTTGACAGTGTTCAGGACGTTGAGCGCTGACGCACTGAGCGTGAGCGCGTAACGCCGATTGGTTGCGCCGCCCAGGCTGAATCCGCCACCGCCGCTCAGGCCGCGTCCGCCCAAGCCTCCTCGGCGATGATAGCGTCCAGACTCGGAGCCTTGCGCGGTTCCCGTACCACCGTGCGACGCGCCTGCCTCCTTGCCAAAGCCGAAGGTCCGGCTGAGCCGTAGGTTGAGCATGAAATTCGCCGGCCCCGTTTCCGTGTTGGGAGGGATAACAATGTCCGCCGGCCCGGGTGCGGTATTGAACGCGCCATAGGACGTCACGACCACATCGGACGCCGGCGTCGAGGCCGTCGCCAGCGCCGGACGGGCGTTGTGAATGCCGGTACCGTAGAGATCCTGCGGCAGACCGATGCTGAACGGCTGGCCGGAATTGGCCATCAGCATGGAACTCAGCCGGATGCCCAGCGGCAGTGCGAACGTGCCGCCGATCATGGCGCGATTACGGACCGCAAAGGCCGCACGGCCGTAATCGGCGCGAATGTCCCAGGGATTCGTCGCAAAATTGTCGACGCCGGCTGTGTCACCATGGGCGTCGTTCAAGACGTAGTAGCCGAAGATGGAGAGCATCCGGGCGCGGACGTGGGCGTTGGCGATCAGTTGGGTCTGCCGGTAAATCCCGGACGACTCGTACTGGTAGATGTTTCCCGCCGCGTTGCCGAGCGGGCGCACTCCGCCGGTGGGATCGCTGGGATTGAACGTGCCCGGCAACGGCGCGTTGGCATCATTGGTCAGAAACTGGCGGATTCCGCGCGAGTTGATGTAAGTGAGCGAGACCGTCGTGCTGGGGAACAGCTGGTGCTCCAGGCTCACCGCCGTATCCATGTCGTAGGGCGAGCTGAGATCCGGCGCGAGGCGATACACGGTGGGCGCTGTGGCCGCAATACCGCTCAGCGTCGAGAGGGGCGGCGGAGCCGGGAAAAACGCGGGGCTGTTCACGACATAGGTCAGTTGGTTCAATCCGTTGAGCCGCGCCGCCACGATCATCTGGTCATCGTCGAACCGTTGATAGAAGATTCCCCAATCGGCGCGCAACACCGTCTTGGTTTTCTCTCCATGCCCCAGTCCCCAGGCGATCCCCACGCGCGGCGCCCAATCAGAGTGATCGCTGATGACGTTCTCCGTCTCGAACCGCAAGCCGTAGCTGGCGGTGAGATTCGGCTTGAGTTTCCAGTCATCTCCCAGGAAGAGCGCGCCGTCGTAGCGGTTCACCGAAGCGCCGAGGATCCCGGCCGTGATGTTGAACTGGCTGGGGCCGTAGCCCGCGGCCTGGATCTGGGTCATGTTCATGCCGTTTTGCAGGCCTTGCGCGGTCTTCTGGTAATCAGCCAGCGAGTTGAAAATGAAACTGCCGTTGAAGTTTTCGCTGTCGTCTTGCTGGCGGCGGATGTTGCCGACGTAGCCCCCAAACTGCACCAGATGATGGCTGAGCGACATGGTGGTGTAGTCTTGCAGCTCGTAGTGCGTTTCATGGCGATCGAGCGAGCCGCCGCTGTTGCCGCCGCCCGCGAAGGCTCCGAGGACGTCGATTGTGGGCGCCAGGCTTTGTGGTACCTGCGTGTTGTGAAAATGGAGGTATTGGAAGCGGATCTCGTTGACCACTTTCGCGCTCAGCACTTGGTTGTCAAAAATCTGCAGGTTATGATGATGTCGCGTCGTGTTATAGGCCTGCGAGGGCAAGGACTGCGTATCCACTCCGTCGTTGCGCTCCCCGATTTCGAAATAACGATAGTTGACCGAAAGCGCGTTCCTGGGATTTAGCTCGAAGTCCACGCGCGGGCCGAAACTCGTGAGGACTCGCGGATTGAGAACGGTGGCCACGTAAGGCTGGACGTTCAGGCTGGGATCCAGCACGAGCGTGTTGACCAGGTTGGCGCGGTTAATGTTGCGGCGCTGGAAGCCCACAAAGAACGATGCGTTCTTCCCGAGCGGCCCGCCCAGGTCGCCATCCCACAGCCAGGTATGGTACGACGGTGGCTTCTCTTCGGAGGCCGCAAGAAACGGGCTGAGGGCATTCATCACGGAATCGTTGTATTCCGCCGAGGCCTCGCCATGGAAGGACGCGCTTCCCGGCTTGGTGAAGATGTCGACCCGCCCGTAACCCAGACGGTCGTTGCGCACCGCGAAGGGATTCGAGTTGACGCGGATTTCGCGGATGTCGGACTTCGGCGGCAAGTCGCCACCCGTGAACCCGTTGATGTAGATTTCTCCCCCACCCGAGCCCACCGAAGGTCCCGCCAAGGCCGCAAGCTGGCTCTGGAGTTCGTCCGGGTCATTCGCCAGCGCCTCCAGATTATGGCCGGTGATGACGACCGCGCTGGCGTTGTTCTGCGGCGCGACCTCTACGTTAGGCGCGGCCGCACCGACCACAACCTGCTGCGTCTCGGTGGCGATTTCCAGACGAATATCCAGGGTGCGCGGGCGGGCCGGGATCATCAGTACTCTCTTCGTGACGGAGGTGGCGAATCCCGGCGCTTGGGCGGTGACCGTATACCGGCCGGGCGCGAGTCCCGTGATCTCATAATGGCCCTGGCCGTCGGCGGTGGTCGCTCGCGAGGGCCCGTTGGGCTGGGCCGTCACGCGCACTGAGGCTTGGGGCACGGCCGCGCCTGAAGGATCGAGTACGCTTCCCTGAAGGACGGCCGGCTGTTGCGCGTAGAGGACGCTGCCCGTCGAGGACAATAAGAGAAGCAAGCTCACGATCAGCCCCAGCCTCTCGCGCATGCGCCTGTTCAACTCAGTCCCTCCCTGATGAAGTGTGCTCAAGGTCGCGTGGACGCTGTCCGCGTCCCGGCACTCGAGGGCCATCGCATCCGTGCCCGGCAAGCTTTTAGTTTAAAGGCTGGCGCCGAACCAGCGCAATCCACTTTTCGCCGGGATCGTGCTGCGCGAGGCACGATGAGGCGAGCCCTGGGGCGCGGCGGGCCTTACGCGCTCTGGTCAAGGTATCGTGCGAGATGCTTCCCGGTGTGTGAGAGCGGGTGCTTGATCAGCGCTTCGGGTGGCCCGACGACGACGACGTAACCGCCGGCGTCGCCGCCTTCGGGGCCAAGGTCGATGATCCAGTCGGCGGTTTTCAGCACATCGAGATTGTGTTCGATGATGAGGACGCTGCCCCCCGCGTCCGTCAGCTTGCGAAAAGCGGCGAGCAGCTTGTTGATATCGTCAAAGTGGAGTCCGGTGGTCGGCTCATCGAAAATGAAAAGCGTGTTGCCGCGGGGCTCGTCGCCGGCGCGCCCGTACTCTCCCTGATCGCTTTCAAACGCGTCCCCAGCGTGGACGCGGTTGCCGCCGTTCGAGGCATATCCCGCATTCGAGCCGGCGTGCTGCGCGAGATGCGCGGCAAGCCGCACCCGTTGCGCCTCGCCGCCGGAAAGCGTGGTGGCGGACTGGCCGAGGCGCAGGTACCCTAAGCCGACCTCGTCGAGGACGCGGATTCGGTTCGTCACCTTGGGGTGTCCGGCAAAAAACGCCAGCGCCTCTTTCACCGTCAGCTGCAGCACGTCGTAGATGTTCTTCCCTTTATAGCGGACCTCGAGCACGCTCGACTTGTAGCGGCGCCCGCGGCACTCCTCGCACACCAGTTCGACGTCGGCCAGGAACTGCATCTCGACCGTCACTGTGCCGTCGCCCTGGCAGGTCTCGCACCGCCCGCCGGGGACGTTGAAGGAAAACGTGCCGGGCAGGTAGCCGCGCTTGCGCGCCTCGGGCGTCGACGCAAAGACTTCGCGTATCGAGTCAAACGCCTTGATGTAGGTAATGGGGTTCGAGCGCGGCGTGCGCCCGAGCGGCGACTGGTCAACCAGGATCACGTCGGAGAGCAACTGCCCGCCTTCCAGACGGTCGTAGTCGGCCGGCGTGGATGCGAATCCGCGCTCGGCGAGCAGTGCGTTGAAAAGCACGTCGTGCACCAGCGTCGATTTTCCCGAGCCGGAAACGCCGCTCACGCACACCATGAGATTGAGCGGGATATCGACGTCGATCGACTTCAAGTTGTGCTGGCGGGCGCCGCGCAATCGCAGCCGGGCTTTGCCGGGCTTGCGGCGCGTTTCGGGTACGGGAATCTGAAGCTCGCCCGCGAGATACCGGCCGGTGAGCGAATGCGGGTCGGCCACCAGGCCATCGAGCGAGCCCTGATAGAGGATGCGGCCGCCGTTTTCGCCCGCTCCCGGTCCGAGGTCGAGGATCTTGTCGGCGTGGCGCATCATCTCGGGATCGTGTTCGACCACCAGGATCGTGTTGCCGATGTCGCGCAGGCTTTTCAAAATAGCGATCAGCCGGCCCGTATCGCGTGGATGCAGTCCGATGGACGGTTCGTCGAGCACGTAAAGCGCGCCCACCAGGTTCGACCCCAGCGCGGTCGCGAGTTGGATGCGCTGCGACTCACCGCCGGAGAGCGTCGACGCCAGTCGGTCGAGCGTCAGGTACTCGAGTCCAACCTCGACCATGAACTTCAGCCGCGAGCGAATCTCCTCCAACACCTGTTCCGCAATCACCATCTCGTGCGGCGCGAGACGCAGCTCGGTGAAGAAGCGATACGCGGAGTCAACCGACATCGCGCCGACTTCAGTGATCGTCTTCCCGCCGCCCACGCGCACGTTGAGCGTCTCCTCGCGCAGGCGCCCGCCCTTGCACTTGGGGCAGAGCGCGTAGCCGCGATAGCGGCTCAGGAAGACGCGCACGTGCAGCTTGTACTTCTTGCGTTCGAGATATTGGAAGAATCCCTGGACGCCGATGAAGTCGTCGTCGCCGTCGATGATCCAGCGGCGCTGCTCGGCGGTCAGCTTGTGGTAAGGCACGTCGAGCGGGACGCCGCGCGAGCGCGCCAGGCGTTTCATCTCGTTAAAGACGTTGCGATAGCGCGGCTTGGTCCACGGATCGACGGCGCCCTCGGCCAGCGTTTTGCTTTTGTCGGGAACAACCAGGTTCAGGTCGAAGTCGATGGTGTTGCCAAATCCCTGGCAGCGCGGGCAGGCGCCGTAAGGATTGTTAAACGAGAAAAGATTGGGCTCGGGCTGGAGATACGCGATCCCGCAGCGCTTGCACTCGAAGCGCTCGTTGAACACCAGGCGTTCCGGTAGGGGAGCCCTCTGGGCTCCCGAACTAGCCTCGGGCGGGAGGGCGGAGCCCGCCCCGACGAATTCCAGAATCGCCTCACCGGCCTCGCGGTAGCAGAGTTCCACGGAGTCGATCAGGCGCTGACGCATTTCCGCGCCGACGGTCAGGCGGTCGACGAGGATGTGGACCGGCTGGGCGAAGTCGATTTCGAGTAGCGACTCGGGCGTCGAGAATTCGTAAACGCGTCCCCCCTGGTAAAGCCGATTGAAGCCGTTCTGGCGGAGGGCGAAGAGCCGCGGCTTGATCGACTCGTCGGGCGGAGCCGGCGTCGCGGAAGGCTCCGATACCGATCCAGAATGAACGCCGGCAGGCGCGGCGGCGTCCGACGCTCTGCGGGTCTTGCGCCGCGAGACCGAACCCGCTTTCGGACTGCTCACCGCCGTCGGCGGCAGTACTGCGTCGAGATCAGGCTCCGATGCGCCAACCGTCCGGCCCGCGCCGCTGGCCGAAGCAGCGACCGTTGCCAGAGGAAACAAAACGTAGAAGCGGCGCCCTGGTTCGAGCCCGAGGACGCGGTCGGCAATCTCGTCCACCGTGTCCTTGCGTACCAAACCGCCACACTGCCTGCATAAAGTCACGCCGACGCGCGCGTATAGTAGGCGCAGGTAATCGTAAATTTCCGTCGCAGTGGCCACCGTCGAACGCGGATTGCGGCTCGCGTTCTTCTGCCGGATGGCGACGGCGGGGGCGATGCCGGTGACCTCGTCGACGTCGGGCTTCTCCATGCGCTCGAGGAACTGGCGGGCGTAGGCCGACAGCGACTCGACGTAGCGGCGCTGGCCCTCGGCGTAGATGGTGTCAAACGCCAGGCTGGACTTGCCCGAGCCCGAAACTCCCGTCACCACGGTCAGCCGGTTGTGGGGGATTTCGCAGTCGATGTTCTTGAGGTTGTGGACGCGCGCGCCGCGCACCACGATCGATTCCTGGCCGGCGGAAACAGCGATCGGCTGCGTCTTGGCGACGTCGGACCTGACTTCCTGGCGCGATTCCCTGGCCCGCGCTGCGGCTGGTCCTTGGGCGCTCGCAGCAGTCACATGGTTCGAGCTACTCACGTCCTCTCCGTTTCGGTGGCGTCTCGGCAGTGCAAGCAGACTGCCCTGGCAGCTTCAGTGCCGAGTTCATTATAGGGCTCGAAGGTCGATTGAGCAAAAAGGGCCAGAGGGAACCTCAAGCTGAACGGAATTGCGGCTCGGGACCCTGGCGGGCGGGATTATCGATCGAGTACAGAACGACAGGAATGCCGTTGCGGATCAGGTCGCGCTCGAAACTCATGCCCAGTTTCTCCATGATCCGGACCGAGGCGCGATTCGCGGGCTGGGCGATCGCGACGATGCGGTTGAGTCCGACGTGCTCGAAGCCAAAGTGGAGCGCAGCAGTTGCGGCTTCGGTGGCGAGCCCTCGTCCCCAGTAACTCTTCGCCAGCCACCAGCCGATTTCGATGTCGGGCGTACCGCTGAGCGGCTGAAGTCCGCAGAATCCGATTAGCGTCCCTGAAGCCTGGGGAGCTTTCTCGAGCAGCTTCCAGAGACAGAAGCCGAGCGTCGCGGACTGGTCGACTTGCAACCTAACGAAGCCCTGAATGCGGGCGTCGGACCAAGGCTCGCCGGTACCAATGTAGCGCATCACGTCGGGATCGGTGGCGATGGGCCGGAAGGGCAGCCAGTCTTCCGGCTGCCACTCGGCGAGGATCAAGCGTTCAGTTTCGAGCCGCGTCATCGGGATCGACCCTGGCGAGCTTCGAGCAGAGCGACGGCGTCGGCGCGCACGGCTTCGCCGCGACCCACCGCGTCGAGTCCTTCGCCGCTCTTGGCCTTGATGGACACCTGGGCGGGCTTCAAGCCCAGCGCTGCGGCCACCTTCTTCTGCATGCGCGGAATATGGGCCGCGAGTTTGGGGCGTTCGAGACCGATGGTCGAGTCGATATTGACAATGGCGAATCCGGCGCGGTCGAGCAACTTGCGGACGTGGCGCAGAAAAACCAGGCTCGAGGCGTTGTGCCAGCGCGGCGAACTGTCGGGAAAGTGACGGCCGATATCGCCCAGCGCCGCGGCGCCGAGCAACGCGTCGCAAGTGGCGTGCGCGAGAGCGTCGCCGTCCGAATGGCCCACGGGCCCCTTGTCAAACGGGATCCGCACGCCGCCCAGGATGAGCTTGCGCCCAGCTTCCAGCCGATGAACGTCGTTGCCGATGCCGATGCGATGATGACAGGGCATAAGACAGCAGCAGAGGATGAACGGCTCTCATCCGTGGTTCGTGACCGGCTCGCGTTCCTGCGCGACATACAATCGCGCCAAGGGCAAGTCCGAAGGCTTGGTGATCTTGATGTTGCGGTCCGAGCCCATCAACACGGTCACCGGGCGGTCGATGCGCTCGACCAGGCTCGACTCGTCGGTGCCCTGATAACCGTCGCGCGCCGCCCGTGCGAAGGCCTCGCGCAGGATGTCGTAGCGGAAGGCTTGGGGCGTTTGGGCCAGGACGACGCGCTCGCGCGGCAGCGTCCCCAGGATCATCAGCCGCTCCACCTGCTTGACCGTATCGACACTGGGAATCCCCAGGATGGCGGCGCCCGACCGCCGCGCTTCGTCGACCACGCGCCGAATCAGTTCCAGCGGAACGAAGGGGCGCACGGCGTCATGCACCACGACGACTTCCGTCGACTCCGGCGCCTGGGCCAGAGCGCGTGCTACAGTCTCCTGACGGGTCGCGCCGCCTTCCACCAGCCGCACAGGTTTGGCAAAGTGCTCGCGTTCGATGTCCTGGCGGGCGCGCTCCATGTCGTCGTCGCGCACCGCCAGGTAAATGAGGTCGATCGCATCGGAGGCGGCAAACTTCCGCAGGGTGTGGATGACGATCGGAACGCCCTCGAGCGAGAGAAACTGCTTCGGCATGCCTCCGCCGATGGCACCCATGCGTACGCCCACGCCCGCCGCCGGGATAATCGCCAGAACACTCATAAGGAGAAGGCCGAGTATGAGGCAGGAAAAGTGAAGTGTAAAGGCTGAAGTGACACGACGGACCGGGTGCCACAGCGAAGAGATCCGTCACTTGAGTTCTACGGTGCGAGATTCTTCGTCGCGACGCTCCTCGGAATGACACGTTGGCAGGAGTTCGACGACCTGACAACGGCCGAGACGCGAGGCTCGCCCAAAGTGAGACCGCGCCGCGCTCGGTGGGTCCGAGACTCGATTACTGGTTCACGACAACTTCGGCGGCGCGCTGCCGGTCGTCGTACTTGCCGAAGATCATCCGGCCGGCGGTGGTCTGGAGGACGCTGGTCACGGCGATGTCGATAGTTTTCGAGATCATCTTGCGCGCGTTATCGACCACCACCATAGTGCCGTCGTCGAGATAGGCCACACCCTGGTTGTATTCCTTCCCTTCCTTGAGGATGAAGACGCGCATGATCTCGCCCGGCAGCACGGCGGGCTTGAGCGAGTTCGCCAGTTCGTTGACGTTGAGCACCTGGACGCCCTGGAGCTGCGCCACCTTATTGAGGTTGAAGTCGTTGGTGACGATTTTCCCGTCGTAGAGCTTCGCCAGCTCGATGAGTTTCAGGTCCACGGCGCGCACCTGTGGGAAATCGTCCTCGACAATCTGCACCTGCACCACCGCCATCTTCTGGATGCGTTGCAGGATGTCGAGACCGCGACGTCCCCGGTTGCGCTTCAGCGAGTCGGAGGAATCGGCGATGAGCTGGAGCTCGCGCAGCACAAACTGCGGAATGACCAACGCTCCCTCGATGAACCCCGTCTCGCACACGTCGGCAATGCGGCCGTCGATGATCACACTGGTATCCAGAATCTTGTAGGAGTTCTTGGAAGTCCGCTCGCCCGTGAAGACGCCGCCGAAAGCCGACAGATTCAACAGGTCACCTTTATTCGCTCCGAGTACCAGTCCCACGTACGCCATCAGCAGGAGAAGCATCACCTGGAAGAACGAGGCTGAGGGCTTCTCGATAGAAGTCAGGTTCAACAGGTGGCTGATCATGAAAGCGCCCAGAATACCTAGTATTGAGCCGACCGCAGCACCAATAAGTCGCCTCAGACTAGTCTTCTCCAGCCGCACCTCAAATAGGACAAAGAAGGCTGCCAGGCAGAGTCCCAGCAGAGCGGAAGCCTGGCCTGATAGGTGAAAAGGACGGAGATGGTAGGACGCGGCGACGAGGACAATGATGAAGATTGCCCGAACTACAGCCATCTCGAGGGACATGCTTGTCGACCCCCTTTCCGAGACGCTTGAAGACCCTCCGGCGTCCCGAACGTTTCAGCGTTAGCACTTCAAAAAAGCCACACCAAGACCAAGTGAGTATATCACCCTAGGTCAAACGAAGTAACTGATTAGATATACGCTAGTAATAAACTGGGCGTGGGTTGATTGAGCCGTCGAGAAAATCCCGGTTGGCGCGTGCATAAATGACACTAAAGCCGTTTTGTTTATGCAAGTTACGCGACATCTGAGCGAGAAAACCTCAAAAGGCCGACGAGCTCCCGCTTCCGAGCAGAGCGTCAGGGCTCAGCCCTCCCCCTACCAGGTATCGGCGCGGTCTTCAGTGGCTTGCCCGCGACCTGATGACGATGGGCGTCCCGGGAAAGCTGAACCGCTCGCGGATACGGTTTTCGAGATAGCGTTCCACTGAAAAATGGAGCTTGCCGGAGCGGTTGGTAAAGGCGATAAACGTCGGCGGTGCGACCCCGGCCTGGGTGAGATAGTAGATGCGTAGGGGCTTATGGGATGGACCTGGGACGCGCGCGAGGTCGAGTTGTTCGAGGAAACGGTTCATCTCGGCGGTCGGGACGCGCATACGCCGCGCCGCCGCCACTTCCGCGATCGTCGCGACCAGTCTCTGCAGGCGCTGCCCCTTCTCCGCCGAGATGAAGACGATCGGGGCGTAGTCGAGATACTTCAAGCGCCGCCGGATGGCCGCCGTGTAGTCTTCGGTCGTCGTCGGCCGTTTCTTGACGAGGTCCCATTTGTTGACCACGATGACTACCGACCGGCCGCTTTCGTGGGCGTACCCGCCAATGTGCGTGTCGAGCGCGTTCACGCCCTCCGTGGCGTCGATCATCAGCAGCGCCACGTCCGAGCGTTCCAGGTGCTTCCGCGCCTGGATGACGCTCAGTTTCTCGGCCAGCAGCTTCGTCTTTCCCTTGCGACGGATCCCCGCCGTGTCGATGAAACGGAAACGGAGCCCGTCGCGCTCGACGTCGGCGTCAACCGCGTCGCGCGTCGTACCGGGGATGGGCGTGACGATCGAGCGCTCGCCGCCCAGCAGGCGATTCAGGAGCGTCGACTTGCCGACGTTGGGCCGTCCGATGATGGCGACGTTGATGACTGGGGGCGCGGACGTCTCACCCGCCGGCTCTTCTGCGCCCTCGACTTCAGCCGGGACGACTGCGCTCGCGAAACCCGCGGTCACGTGGTCGAGCAGGTCGTCGACTCCCAGGCCGTGTTCGGCGGACACCGGGAAGATATCGCGGATGCCCAGCCGATGGAACTCGCCTGCCAGTGTCGCCAGCTCGATCGCGTCCACTTTGTTGACGGCGAGCGCCAGCGGCTTACCCGTGCGGCGTAGGAGCTGCGCCAACTCCTCGTCCATCGGCGTGACTCCGGCGCGCCCGTCGACCACCAGGACGAGAGGTGCGGCTTCCTCGATCGCCATCTTCGCCTGCCGGAAAATCTCCGAGGGGATCTGTTCCTTGTCGGCCGGGATCATACCGCCCGTGTCGACCACCTCGAAGTGCTTGCCCAGCCACTCGGCGGGCGCGTAGAGGCGGTCGCGCGTCATGCCCGGCTCGTTGCCCACGAGAGCGCGCCGCCGTCCGCAAATGCGGTTGAACAGCGTGGACTTCCCCACGTTGGGCCGTCCGACAATCGCGACTTTGGGCAGCTTGGTCATCACTCCGGGGCCCGCGCCATCCATGTTATTCTTTCCAGGCGGAAATCAAAAGCCAAGCCGCCCGGAACGGCGATCATCGAGAGCTGCTACCGTCACCGACACCATGACGACCATCGCCCCCAAGCCGGTTGATCGCCCAACCCTCGACCGCATCTTCGGTCCCGAGGGCTGGCTGGCGCGCCACCATCCCAAATACGAGTATCGTCCATCGCAGCTCGAGATGGCGGAAGACGTCGAGTCGGCGTTCGAGAACCGGCGGCACCTGATCGTCGAAGCAGGCACCGGCACGGGCAAGACGCTCGCGTACCTGGTGCCCATCATCCGCAGCGGACGGCGCGTCGTGGTCTCAACCGGTACCAAGAACCTCCAGGAGCAACTCTTCTTCAAGGACATCCCGTTCCTGAAGAAGCTCTACAAAGACGTACGCGCCACGCTGATGAAGGGCCGCCAGAATTACCTCTGCCGCCAGAAGCTCTACGACATCGAGAAGCAGCCGGTGCTGAGCGGCATGGAGGAGATCGACCAGTACGCCGCGATCCGCGCCTGGGAGCGGCACACCGAGACCGGCGACCGCGCCGAGCTCGACACCCTGCCTGACTCGAGCTCGCTCTGGCCGCGGATCGATGCTCGCAGCGAGACCTGTACCGGCCAGAAGTGTGAGCAGTTCGACCGTTGCTTCATCACCCTGATGCACCGGCGCGCCGCTGAGTCCGACATTCTGGTGGTCAACCATCACCTCTTCTTCGCCGATCTGGCGCTCAAGCAGATGGAGTTCGCAAGCCTGCTCCCCGAATACTCGGCCATCGTCTTCGACGAAGCGCAGGAGGTGGAGGAAGTCGCGACACAATACTTCGGCATCCAGGTCTCGAATTACCGCGTCGAGGATTTGGCACGCGACACGGACGCCACGATGAAGGTCAAGGAACTCGCCGGGCCAGAAGTCTTCAACGCGGTCCGCGAGTTGCGCCATCGCGCCCAGCTTTTCTTCGAGCTTTTTCCCGACCCCGAAGGGCGTTCGGCGTTCGAGCATCGCGAACAGTTTGTCGAGTCGAACCAAGCCGCCTATTCCGGCCTGCTCAACGCGTTGGTGCGGCTCGAGACGGAGTTCACGCGTATTCCCAACCGGCCGGAGGAGATCAACAACCTCGTCCGCCGCGCTGAGGAGCTGCGCAAAGCGTTCGAGTTCGTGCTCGAAGGCCAGGACGCGAACTACGTCTTCTGGTGGGAGCGCCGCGGGCGCGGCGTTTTCCTCGAAGCCTCACCCATCGACGTTTCGGCGATCCTGCGCGAACGCCTGTTCGAACGCGTCGAGACGGTGATTATGACCTCGGCGACCCTCGCCGTGGGCGGCAATTTCGACTTCCTGAAGCGCCGGCTCGGGGTCGAGCACGCCAAGCAGCGCATCCTCGACTCGCACTTCGACTACCCGCGGCAGGCGCTCCTCTATATGCCCATCCACCTGCCCGACCCGCGCGATGCCGGGTTCACGGCGCAGGCGGCCGAGGAAGTGGTCGAGATCCTCAAAGCGACGCGCGGCCGCGCCTTCGTCCTCTTCACCTCGCATCAGCAGATGCGCGACGTCTACGAACGGCTCCGGCATCGCCTGCGCTATCCGATGCTGCTCCAAGGCACGAAGCCTCGCACCGCGCTGCTCGACAAGTTCCGCAAGACACCCCACGCGGTGCTGTTCGCCACCAGCTCGTTCTGGCAGGGCGTCGACGTGCAGGGGCAGCAACTGAGCGCCGTCATCATCGACCGGCTGCCCTTCGCCGTCCCCTCCGACCCGGTGGTCGCGGCGCGCATCCGCCAGATCCAGACCGAGGGCGGCTCGGCGTTCAATGAATACCAGGTGCCGCAGGCCGTAATCGCGCTCAAACAGGGCTTTGGCCGGCTCATCCGCAGCGAGACGGACCGCGGCATCCTGGCGATCCTCGACCGTCGCATGGCCCGCATGGCCTACGGCCAGTTGTTCTTCGAGAGCCTGCCGCCCTACGCGCGTACGCATCGGCTGGAAGACGTGCAGGCTTTCATGCGAGAATTATAGGAAGCAATCAGCGGTCAGCTTTCAGCTATCAGCTATTAGGCTGGACATGAAACGCTTTTCGCTGAAGGCTGAGCGCTGAAAGCTGAGAGCTTGAATGTACGAAATTTCTGTCGACTACACCTTCGCCGCCGGACACGCGCTGCGTAATTACAAGGGCAAGTGCGAGAATGTCCACGGGCATAACTACAAGCTGCGCGTCACGGTGGAAGGCACCGAACTCGACTCGACGGGCCTGCTGGTCGACTTTATCGACCTGCGCGCCGTCATCAAGTCACTAGTCGACCGCCTCGACCACCAGTTCCTGAACGACCTCCCGCCCTTCGACAAGCTGAATCCCTCCGCCGAGAACATCGCCCGGTATTTCTCGGACAGCCTCGAGCCCCAAATCAAAGATCACGGCGCGCGGGTGCAATCCGTGACCGTCTGGGAGACCGACACGGCGTCCGCGACTTACCGGCCGTAACTGGCGCGCAAGGAAAGCAGACAGGGGGTCGGAGCTTTAGCTCCGACATAATCAGGCCCCGTGGAGCGGGCTTTCAGCCCCTGAAGCTTCAGGGCCTAAAGGCCCCGTCTGGCATTGTCAGCCACCTGTCGGACCTAAAGGTCCGACCCCCTTTTCTGAAAATCGTCACGACAGGTTCGGACACTCTTCCTGGCACCACACCTTGATTTGACCGCCCGCGCGGGACTAAGATGGGACTGTTCCCAGTTTTCATACCGTCGGGCGCTTGCTGTGCCACCACCGCCTCGAAGGGAGGAACCGAGAGGCCAATCAAATCATCCTAGAATGTTGAGGCCGGACGGACTTATTCCATCATATCAAGGAGGTCTTCCATGCCAACACCTGCGACTGCCAAAGGAGGCGCTGTGCCATTCACACTTCCCCCGTTGCCCTATCCCAATGACGCGCTCGAACCTTCAATCGACAAGCTGACGATGGAAATCCACCACGATAAGCACCACGGTGCCTACGTCAACAACCTCAACAAGGCGCTCGAGTCGGCTGCGCAACTCGCCGGCAAGACCCTGGAGGATCTGCTCGCCAATAACTGCGCCATCGTGCCGGAGAATATCCGCACGGCGGTACGCAACAACGCCGGCGGACACATCAATCACTCGATGTTCTGGCAGATTATGGCTCCCAAGGCGGGTGGCGAGCCGCAGGGCAAGATCGCCGAGGCCATCAAGAGCACCTTTGGCGGGTTCGCCCAGTTCAAGGAGAAGTTCGCCGCTGCCGGCGCCAGCCGGTTCGGCTCCGGCTGGGCCTGGCTGGTGAGGGACGGCTCCGGCAAGCTCGATGTCATCTCGACCGCCAACCAGGACAGTCCGGTGATGGAGGGCAAGTATCCCGTCCTCGGAGTGGACGTGTGGGAGCACGCCTACTACTTGAAGTACCAGAACCGCCGGCCGGAGTACATCACGAACTGGTGGAACGTGATCAACTGGCATGAGGTTGAGAAGCGGTTCACCACGGGCAAGTAAACGGATCGGATTCCCACAGACGAGGGCTCGTCCGCACGGGGCGAGCCCAGCACCTCAACGCATCGGCGCGGAGATGTGTTCGTGGACCACGCGCCAGCGTCCGCGCCGGTTCTCGTAGTGGCGGGTGATCCGCAACACGAGTTGCAACGACTGGCCGTCGCTGTTCGTGCCTTCCAAGTACCACAAGCAGGTCATCCAGGCCTGATTCCCTGAGGCGTGATATCGCCGCTCGCTCCACTCGCAGCGCGTGATGGTCGCAAAGGTGTCATAGAGCGACTTCCAGGCGTCCCGCACCAGGTCCAGACCCTCCACCTTGAACTGGCCGTAGGCGGGAAACATGACCACGTCGGGCGCATAAACGGCGTCCACGAACTTCACGTCGCGCTTGCGGATACCGGCGAGCGAGGTCTCGTCAAGCTTGCGCAACGCAGATTCTGCCGGCGTGGCCGCGAAGCCTGCCGAGCACGAACTTGCGAGACCGATGGCGAGCGGGAGCAACAACAGGCATCGGTAGGCTCTCATAGCTAACCTCACTGGCGAGGGTGATGGACGAACTCGTGGGCGTCGCTCCACAGCCCCGAAGGGGCGATCTAACACAGCCCAGGCCAACGGCCTGGGTCAACGGCCCTCACCCCGCCTTCGGCACCCCTCTCCCGCGCGCGCGGGAGAGGGGAGGGGGAGAGGGAGGTTGTCTCAAGCCAGGGCTCACGCCCTGGGCTACATTTATATCGCCCGCCACAGCGGGCTCGAACTGTGTAGGCCGCAGAAGAGTTAGATTAATGAACGACTCAGTCAGAACGTTATGAGGCTTTGAGTAACTGTCGCTGGATTGCCTTGGGCACCGCGATGCGCGCAAACCGTTGGCTGGAATAAAGGTAGTCCTCGCCGCTTTCGTCGATCACCCGCAGATCCCCGTTCCTGGCCGCTTCCTCGTCCGGAAGAACGCGATAGATCTTGTTCCGCTCGAGAGAGACCGGGTATCCCGAATTGTCGACGCAAATCACAAACTCCGGCCCTCCGCGCGGTAGCCGCCGTTTCCTGTTAGTCCAGGTAGCGTTTGCGCTTGATTTCCTTTTTGCCGATGCCATGCGCCTCATACCAATGCAGTTCAGCTAGACGTAGTCTACCACCAGTCAGCCGAACTGTCGCGATGCCCTTAAGTTTACGCCAGCGTCCCGGCCCATAGAGTCTCCGCATCCGTGCCAAGTCCCGAATCGACTTACCAACCGCGATAACGCGGACGTCGCGGACCTCTCCAATGATTTCAGCGTCCACCCTGGCCTCTCAAGAGTTTCTCAGCCCATCTCGAGTCGGCGAATCGCCCACTGAGCGTGTTCGCGGACCACCGGATCGTCGTGCTGCGCCAGGCCCTCGAGCCGGGGAAGAAAGCGACGGTCGCCGGAATTCCCCATCGCCACACAGAGGTTCCGCAGCCAACCACGATACTTCGCCCGCTTGATGGGCGAGTGCGCGAAGACGCGGCGGAAGTCTTCTTCCGTCAGGCTCGCCAGGTCGTCGAGCTTAGGGTTGAAGAGCGAAAAGCTGCCGCTTTCGGCGCCGCGAGGCTCTACATTCATCGGCTCGAACTCCGGAGACGCCGTCAGCACCGCAGTCCTCGTCCCGTGTTGTATCGCTTCCGGACCCGTTTTCTCCTGACTTCTGACTCCTGACTCCTGACTTCCACCATGCTGATCGCGGATAGCTGACGGCTGACGGCTATTCCACGGACACACGTCCTGGCAGATATCGCAGCCGAAGACGTTAGCGCCGATCGCCGTACGGAATCTCGGAGGGATCGAGCCGCGCAGCTCAATGGTGAAGTAGGAAATGCAACGCGAGGCGTCCATGACGTAAGGCTCGACCAGGGCGCCGGTAGGGCAAGCCTCGAGACAGCGGGTACATGAGCCACAGCGGTCGGGGGCAGGCAAGTCAGGGGCGAGGGCCAGACTGGTCAAAATGATGCCGAGGAAGAACCACGAGCCTTTACCTTCGTTGATCAGGCACGTATTCTTGCCCATCCAGCCGATGCCCGAATAGCGCGCGAACGCCCGCTCGACGACCGGCCCGGTGTCCACGTAAACCCGGGTCTCGACACCGGGCGCCAAATCCTCGATTGCCGAGCGCAGCGCCTCGAGTTTCGCGCGCATGACTTCGTGGTAGTCGTGGCCCCAAGCGTATCGCGAGACCCAGGCACGGGAGTCGCGCAGGTCTTTCAGTCTGGGGTCATTTGTGGGACTGACTTCCGTGGAATAGGGCCGGTCGGCGTTGTAGACTAGGCCGACTGAGACGACGGAGCGCGCTGAAGGCAGGACCTGCCGGGGATCGTCGCGCTGGGGGTTGGCGAGATACTGCATCGCGCCGCCGTGTCCTCGCTCGACCCAGCGGCGCGCGAACTCGAGGTCGCCACCAACATCGAGCGGCGCGATGCCGGCAAGATCAAAGCCGATCTCGGTGGCACGCTGCTGGATGGCGTCCGAGAGGTTCATTGTATCCGATGATATACCATCCTGGATTCTGTGTGGGTCACCCGTCCGGCGTAGTACCGAGGCGCTTCTATAACCACCGGATTGCCTCCAACATGTTGATTTTACGTAGATTACCTATATCCATTCGCGCCATTTTTATTGCCGTCCAACCCTATAAAACGACCGTTCGGCGCAAAACAGTTAGTCACGTCCCTAGCCTGCCCTAAGATGGTCTATACGGGGGGCTGGCCTGCCTTTTGCCGGAGGATGCTGGACTACGCCAGTGATTTTGCGAAGCAGGTCGGCAACCCCGTGTGTGCTGCGGTTGAGGTGTGCGTCGGGGAAGCGCGCCCCTCGTAAGCTAAAGACTAGACCGCCCTTGGCGGGCGGGTTGTCATCCTACAAACAGAGAGGTTACAAGAGATATGCCCAGAATCAAAGGACAGCGGCTAATGAAGTATTTTGACCGTGCCATAACTGCAACGGCCGGGGTCGCTTTCGATACGGTTCAGTTCTTTAACAAATACCGCCCGAACCCCTCGTTCACGCCTAAATGGTCGGACAAGCCGCTTTTGAAATCCTGGCAAAAAACCAAGCCTCAACTAGGATGGCCGCGCGAAACCGATTCGCTCTGTCCAGGCTGCGTCAAAGAAGCGCGGGAGCGGATTCTGAGCGGCGACCAGGACTGGAAGTCGCTCCTCAACGAGAAAGTCGGAGAGATCAAGGCTCAGATCATCGAGCGGGACGGCGAGGTCTGGATGGTGAAAGATTGCCCCATCCACGGCCATTACGAGGACATGATGGCTGTCGACTCGAAGTTTCTCACCTGGATCGAGAAGAACTTCCCCGGCCGCGACATCCGGGCCCACAACGACGAAGGACTCCACAATCACGGCTCGAGCACCATCAAGCACGGACGCGGCTCGGTCCTGACCGTCGACCTCACCAACCGCTGCAACATGATGTGCGACCCCTGCTTCATGGACGCGAACCAGGTCGGATTCGTCCACGAACTCGCCTGGGAAGACGTCAAAGAGATTCTCGATAACGCCATCAAGATCAAGCCGCGCCGCCAGATGTCGGTACAGTTCTCGGGCGGCGAGCCCACGATGTCGCCCTATTTCATCGACGCCATCCGGTACTGCCGCAAGCTGGGCTACAACAGCGTGCAGGCGGCCACCAACGGCATCGAGTTCGCGAAGAGCAAGGAATTCTGCCGCCGCGCCTTTGAAGCTGGATTGCGGTACGCCTACCTGCAGTTCGACGGCGTGGGCAACGACGCCAACAGCCACCGCCAGGTGGGTAACCTGTTTGACGTGAAATTGCGCGCCATCGAGAACATGCACGAGGCGGGCATCGAGATCATCCTGGTCACGACGCTCATCAACGGAGTGAACAACGACCAGGTAGGACCCATCATCAACTTCGCCCGCGAGAACCCCAAGAAGATCGCCTTCATCGCGTTCCAGCCGGTATCGTTCACCGGCCGCGACGAGGACATCACGCCGGAGCGCCGTCTGCGGCAGCGCTATACGCTCTCGCACATGGCTGCCGATGTGAAGCGGCAGGTGGGCATCACCGAGCCCACGCGCGACTGGTTTCCCATCTCGCTGATGGGCACCTTCGCCGACTTCGCCGACCTGGTCCACGGACCCGAGGCGCAGTGGGGCCAGGTAAGCTGCGGCTGCCACCCCAACTGCGGCGTGGGCACGGCGCTGATGATCAATAAGGAGAACAAGGAGTGGGCGCCGGTCCCCCAGTTCCTCAATATCCCCGGCCTCGTCGCCGACATCCACAAGATCACCGACGCCGGGCGCGGCAAGTGGACCTCGAACCTCATGATGGGCCTGGCGCTGCTCAAGAACTACCGGCCCTTCCAGGCGCCGCCCTCGCTTGCCCTGGTCGACCTGCTGAAGAAGTTTGACAAGTCGTTCGCCCTCACCGGCGACGAGCAGTCGAAGAAGAAGTACGGCAACTCGGGCCCTGAGCGCACCTACGAGGATACCCTCAAGCGCCGCTCCGACCCCTGGAACTTCCTCTTTATCGCCGGCATGTGGTTCCAAGACCTGTTCAATTACGACTTCCGCCGCACCGAAATGTGCATCATCCCCTATGCGACGCAGCAGGGCGAAATCTCCTTCTGCGCCTATAACACGGGCATCGGCTGGCGGAAGATTATCGAGAACATGCACAAGAACGCCACCGTCGCCGAGTGGTACAAGTCGCACGGCAAGCACGAGATCTACGCCAAGGGCAAGAGCGTGAGCCTCGAGACTTACGAGCACTCGCTCTTTGTCAATCCCGAGGACGCTGCCCGGGTCCGCGAGCGCGAGCACGATGTTCCGATGACCGCTGCCGAGGAAGAGAAGAAGCGGCGGAAGCTGGCCTGGGAAGCCCAGCAAGCGCGCCAGCTCTATGAGGAGATGGTGCTCAAGAAGCCTGCCCCGCAACTCGTCCAGATCGGCGCGCCGGTCGCCGGGAACGGCAATGGCAATGGCAACGGCCACGGCGACGGGAATGGGAACGGCAACGGTCACGCGAAGCCGGTCGCGGAGACCGAGAAGATTTCCGTGTAAGCTTCCGCCGGCAAGAGGAACGTTCGGAAGGGCCGTCTGGGTGTCCCAGGCGGCCTTTCTATTTTCAGTGTTATAATTCGCTCCAATGGCTATCAGCATCAAGTTCACTCACGCGGACCTCCTGGTCATGCCCGACGACGGCAAGCGGCGGGAGATTATCGACGGAGAATTGTTTGTGACACCTTCACCGCTGTCAAAGCATCAGATTGCTGTCGGCCGCATCGCGGCGGCGTTTTTCCGATACCTCGATGACCACCCGATTGGTGAGCTCCTCCTCGCTCCGCTCGACGTCATCTTGAGCGATTATGATGTGCTTGAACCCGACCTTCTGTTCATTCTGAATGAACATCGCAGCATCATCCAGGATTGGGTCCGGGGGGTACCGGATTTGGTCGTCGAGGTTCTTTCACCCACGACCGCCCGGCAGGACCGGGGCCCGAAGCTCAAGGCCTATGCGCGCTTCGGCGTCCCGGAATACTGGGTTGTCGACCTCGAGCAGCGCGTGGTCGAAGTGTACCAGCTGGCCGAACAAGGCTACCGGCTGGCTCAGACACTTCACGAGCAGGAGAAGCTCGCGTCCCCACTCCTTTCCGGTTTTGCTCTCAACCTGCTGGACATCTTCCCATCCGAGTAACGGGAGGTGCTTGCTCTCCCGCATTGAATCGATTAGCATGAAAAGTGTCCGTCGGGCCTGGCTGGCCCCGGGCGAGTCCGCTTTCCGGCTGCCTCCGAAATCCCTATGACGACCGCTGAAGTCGCGCGCCGTACTCCCATCCTCGACGCCTTCGGGCGCCCGCTGCGCAGCCTGCGCATTTCCGTCACCGACCGCTGCAACATGCGTTGCGCTTATTGCATGCCGGAGGACGAGTACATCTGGCTCGAACACCGGGAGATCCTGAGCTTCGAGGAGATTCGGGAATTGGTGGACATCTTCACCGGCCTCGGGGTCGACAAGATACGGCTGACCGGCGGAGAACCGCTGCTGCGGCGCAACCTCGACCGGCTGGTCCGCCTGCTCGCCGGGAATCCCCAGATTCGCGACCTGGCGCTGACCACCAATGGCGTGTTGCTCCGCCGCGACGCGCGTGTACTGCGCGAGGCGGGCTTGCAGCGTCTCACCGTCAGCTTGGATACACTAAAGCCCGAGCGCTTCCGGACGCTCACGCGCTCTGACGCGCACTCTCAGGTCATTGCGGGGATCCGTGAGGCAGCGGTGGTCGGAGGCTTGCGTGGGCTCAAGATCAATACGGTGGTGATGCGCGGCTTTAACGACGACGAACTCGCGGCGATGATCGATTTCGGGCGTGAGGTCTCAGCCGAGGTGCGCTTCATCGAGTATATGGACGTGGGTGGCGCGACGCGCTGGTCGATGGACCAGGTGGTCTCACGCGCGGCGATACTCGAGAGCCTGCGAGAACGCTTTGGGAGCGTCGAACCTATCGAGCTACCCCTCGCCGCGGACTCGCCCTCGATCCACGCCAAGGCGCCTGCGGACCGCTTTCGCCTGCCGGACGGCACGGTGTTCGGCATCATCTCCTCGACCACCCAACCGTTCTGCCGCAGTTGCGACCGTGCCCGGCTCACGCCGGACGGCGTGTGGCTGCTTTGCTTGTACGCCCGGGACGGAGTGAACCTCAAACGCCTGCTGCGCGGCGGCGCCTCGCGCGAGGCTATCGCGCAGACCATCGCCGACACCTGGCAGAAGCGCGTCGACCGGGGCGCCGAGGAGCGCCTGGCGCTCGCATCGCGCGGCGCACTGTTCGGGATCGACGATCTGCGCCGGGATCCCCACCGCGAGATGCACACTCGCGGCGGCTAGTTTGCATCCAAACCAAGAGCTATGGCCGAGAAATACTTCAACCGCGAAGAAGCCGAGCAGCTGCTGCCCATGATCGAGGAGAACCTCGGCAAAGCGCTCGAGGAGAAGAAGAAGGTTGACGCCCTCGACGAGGAACTGGCGAAGGCCGCCGCTCGCATTATGGCGCTGGGCGGCTCGATTCCTCCGTCACGCGTCCTGGCCAAGACCCGGGCGGAGCGCAATGAGTCCGCCTCGGAGCTCGAGCAGATGATTGAACATATTCAGCAGACCGGCTGCGTGATTAAGGATTTGGATGAAGGGTTGATCGACTTCCCGAGCCTGCGCAACGGCCAGGAGGTCTACCTGTGTTGGAAGATGGGCGAAGACCGCATCGGGTACTACCACGGGATCGACGAGGGCTTTGCGGGCCGCAAGCCGCTCGACGACGAGTCGGCCCCGCCTGACGACGAGCCGCCCCCTGGGCCTACGCGCATCAATTAGGAAGTTCGAGAAATGAAGGAACGAACTCAATAAGCCCTTTAGAATCAATGAGGACTACGAGCCCCATCCGTCGGTACTCAGCATCGCGGCGTCGGCCGGCCGTGTGATTCTCCGGGTCCTCACTCATTAGTTCGTGGACGTTAAGTCGCTACCTACCCTTGAGCAACAACGCACTTAGTGCCCCAACATTGGAACAATGTACCAGCGAGCATAGGTCGCAATTCCCGCCAGCAGCACGGTCCACCACAACGCCAGCCCGGTTCGCATCCAGGGCCGATAACGTTTGAAGCGCAACCGGGGCGGCAGCCGATTGCCGAGCGTGAAGTCTATCCCGGCGGCCAACACGATAAAGAGGCCGAGCAGTTCGGCGACAATCCCGAGCGCCGCATGCGCCGTTGCCAGGGCGTAGTAGGAACGCCCCAGGCGGGCAGGAATCCTGGGCGCGATCTGGCTCCGGAACGCCGGCGCCATGAACGCGCCAATCATCGCCAGGTTGAGCAGGACCACCACGGACTGACAGCAAGCGTGGGCTCGATAGTGCTGTCGGCGCGCGAGTACGGCGCCCACAATCAACGCCGCCCCCATCGCGAGCTCGATGATGAGCGTGAGATCGGCAAAGAATGGGGCGGCCGTTCCGAGGAAACCCTGACTTGCCAGACCAGCCGCCCTTCCCATTAGTTGACCACCACCTTGGCGGTCATCTTGGGATGAATCGAGCAGAAGTAGGCGTAGGTGCCGGGCTTCGCAAACGTGTACGAGAACTTCTCGTCGGTATCCAGCGGCGGCGACGCGAATAGCCTCGGCTTATCGCTGCTGACCACCGTGTGCGGTACGTCATCCTTGTTGACCCACGTGACGGTCGTGCCAGCGCTAATGGTCAGCGTCGTCATTCCAAAGCTGAAGTTGTCGATGCTCACCTGAACCGGAGCGGGCGCACTCTTCGCCTCACTCGAAGCCAGGATTGGGTGGCTCGGGGCCACCGTGAAGCTGGCGAGCGCCACCAGCGCCGTCATGCCGATCCTCCACCGTCGTTGGTTCCTCATTTTCACTCTCCTTTGTTTTCTTTAGCGGCGGTCGGTGACCGCCGTAATCGAGTCAACACCCAGTAGAGGCCGCGTTTAGGCAGACACATCACGCGTCGTGAATGCCGCCCTGAAGGGCGCCTACGATCCGCACCCACTATCTGGTTTTCACGGCGACTCAGCCGTGAGTGCCGCGACAGAACTAAGCCAGCGACGAATCCACAATCGCCAGTGAATGCCGCCCCTCCACATACTTCACGCTGGTCAGACCTAGCAGACTCCGCAACCGCTCGGCGGGTACCTTCATCGGGCCAGGCGAGGCCGCTTCTCCGGGATGGGGCTGCGGGAACGCCGTCGACGTCGCCGTGTGGAAAGTGATGTTGCCCTCCACCTTCTGCATCGTCTGGTGGATGTGGCCGTTCAACACCGTCACCGAGCCGAAGCGCTTGAGATAACTGAGCGCCTGGGCGCTGTCGTCTGTACCCCAGCCCCAGTCGGGATAAACCGACCACAGGGGAATGTGCGCGAACACCACAATCGGTGTGCTCGACGGCAGTCGCTTGACGTCGCGTTCCAGCCACTCGAGCTGCTCGGACCCCAGCGTGCCGAGTCCGCCGGCCTTCAGGTTCATGACGTTGATCAGCCCGATGAAGTGGACGCCGCTGTGATCGAAGCTGTACCAGCCTCCCGCCTGCGAATTCTTGCCGTAACGCGCCAGGTAGTCCTTGCCGTTGTCGGTTAGGACGTCATGCTCGCCAGGCACGTAGAACACGCGGTCAATCTTCGTCCCCTTCAGGATTTGTTCGACGTTATCGAACTCCTGGGCCCGCGACAGATGGCTGATATCGCCGGTGTGCAGGATGAAGGCCGGCGGCATCGAGAGCGCGTTGATCTTGTCGACGGCCGCCTGAAGGGTCGCCGCGACGTCCGTATTCGCCAGCTTGTTGAAGCCCATATGGCTGTCCGAAATCTGGACGAAGGCGAGCGAGCCTTTCATTTCGTCCATCGCATCACCGCCGCCGCCTTCCGCCAGCGCGCTTAATCCATAGGTCCTGAGGACTCCGCCTTCGACCACGGCGAGCAGTCCCGTACCCGCCCAGGCCATGCACTTCAGGAATCCCCTCCTGTCGACGCCATCGTGGTTATGGTTGTGAGTTAGATATTTCGACACATGCGCCTCCTCTGTGTTTTCTGCATCTCATCCCTGACGGCACTGGTACGACTTATCCGCCGTCACTCGTCCAGACCGAGGTGGCCGGAGAGTTATTCCCGGGGAACGCCCGGCATAGACACCGGGAATAAAGAAGCCTGAAGCGAGTCTAAGTACGTAATGGCGTGACCAGGCGGGAAGGATACGGTTGGCCGTCGACGACAAACTGGCGCGGTTTGAGCAGGCCGTGCTGCCGCACCTCGACGCCGCCTACAACTTGGCGCGCTGGCTGACGCGACAGTCCGCTGACGCCGAGGATCTGGCGCAGGAAGCGTACGTCCGCGCCTTCGAGGCCTTCGACGGGTTCCGCGGCGGCAACGCGCGGGCCTGGATCCTGACGATCGTGCGCCACACCTGCTACACCTGGCTCAAGCACAGCCGGTCGCAGGAGCTCGAGACGCCGTTTGATGAGGAAGCTCACAGCTCCGCAGCCGCCGACTCGACGCCCGAAGCGGCGCTGCTCGCGGACGCGGATCGCGAGATGTTGATGCGAGCCTTGCAAGAACTGCCGGTCGAGTTCCGCGAAGCGCTGGTGCTGCGCGAGCTCGAAGGATTGTCATACAAGGAGATTGCCGACGTGGCGGGCGTCCCGCTGGGTACGGTGATGTCGCGGCTGGCGCGGGCGCGCAAGCTGCTCGAGCGGAGCCTGACGGCCCCGAAGAATAAGGATACGAGCCAGGGAATGAGCAGGGAAATGAGTAAAGGGAGCGCGCGATGAGTTGCCGCCAGAGCGAACTCCTCGACGCCTATTTCGATCACGAGCTTGACCTCGTACACAGTCTCGAGATCGAGCGCCACCTGGAAGAGTGTCGCGACTGCCACGCGGCCTTCGAGCGCCGGCAGTCCGTCCGGCGCGTGGTCGAAGGCGGCTCTTTGTACTTCAAGGCGCCGGCCTCGCTCGAATCCCGCCTGCGCGCTCGCCTAAGCGAACTCGGTGGAGTTCGTCGCACGCAGCAATCCGCGGGGAGACTATCGCTTGGTGCCGAGTCATCCTCAGCCACGGCCCGTGCTTCCCTCGGTTCCGTGTGGGCTCGATGGGTGGTCTCGCTCGCCGCCGCAACTGCCGTCGCGTTCGCAGCTTACTTCGTCATGCGCGTGGAAACACGCCCTTATCCCTCGCCCGAGCAACTGCTGGCCGAGGACGTGGTCGCGAGCCACATTCGCTCCCTGATGCCCAACCATCTCACGGACGTGGCGTCCACCGACCAGCACACCGTCAAGCCGTGGTTCGACGGACGGCTCGATTTCTCGCCTCCCGTCGTCGACCTCGCTTCCGACGGATTCCCATTGGTGGGCGGGCGCCTGGACTACCTGGCAGGCCGCCCGGTTGCCGCGCTGGTCTACGGCCGTCGCAAACATCTGATTAACGTGTTCGTCTGGCCGTCGACTGAATCGGCCCGCGAGTCGTCCGGCCCTCGGAGCGTCGCGACCATCCAAGGATACAACGTGCTCCACTGGACGAAGCCGGGGCTGACGTGGTGGGCCGTGTCCGACGTCAACAGCAAAAACCTGGACGAGTTCGCGCGCCTTCTTCAGGAGCATTGAGACTCGGGCGACCGCATTTTACCGCCGAGAACGCAGAGTACGCAGAGTGCGGAAGGCGGGAAGCAGAAGCCAAAAGACAGAAGGCAGAGGGCGAAAAGCAGAGGGCACAAGACTCCGCGCTCTCAGCGTGCTCGGCCGTGAAAGCCCAAGTCCCGCTCAGAAATCCACGTGTAGGCGCAGCGACGGCACGAGTACCGGGCCGCGGTCGCGGTTGTATCCGGGATTGGTGACGTGCTGGAGGTCCGCCGAAGCGAAGACTCCGCGCCACAGATGCGCGGTGTAGTATCCCTCGAAGATGCGCTCGCGTCCGTAGGTCAATCCGCCGTCGCCGAGCAGAAACCCGGTGCCGCCGAGCCTGAGATATTCGCGATGATCGCCCGAGATGGCGTTCGAGATAAACGCCGCGCCGATCTTGTCCGAGCGGCGATGCCAGGCCGCGCCCTCGAGGTCCGCGCCTCCCGTGACCGTCTGATCCACTTCCGTGTACGCGAACGACTCGGTGCGGCCGTTGTTCCAACCCCAGCGCGCGAAGGCGCGAAAACCGTGGCCGAGGACTTGCTCGGCGTTGACTCCGAATCCGTACTTGATGCGTCCCTGCTGGCGCGTTGCCACAATGTCGGGCACGGGCGTGAGGTGCGCGAGAAACTCGCCGATCGCCTGGCGGTAGCTGCCCATGTCGGCGGCATTGACAAAGGAGAGGAACCGCAGTTTGCCGTCGCGATGCGGCAGGAAGTGCCGACGGAACTCCAGTTCCATATTCTCGGCGCGGGCGCGCGTGAAGTCGGCGTCGAGATTCTCGCCGTTCGCAACCTTGGGCATCAGCGCCTCGGCAAAGCGCGCCGACCAGCGCCGGTCGTCGTACTCGACCATCGCGCCCCAGGTGTAGCCGCGCGTGTTGGCGGCGTAGTCGTAAGCGCCGTTGTTGCAGTCCGTCCAGTTCATGAACTGGAGGTGGCTGTCGCTGCCCACGGCATTCGAGTCAAAGAAGTCGACCATGCTGAACTTCCCGAACCACACTTCCACCCGGCGCGCCGGCACTTCGCTCGTGAGGGACAAGTACCCGCGCCCGGATTCCACCGTGTCGCTGCTTAGCGGGATGATCCTGCGGATCAGGAAGCGGGCGAGATATGGCGTTTGGCCCAAGTTGGGCGTGCGCACGATGTCGAGGTCGGTGAAGCCGGCGAGTCCGGCGCCTTCACTCAAGCCGTGGCCGCCCGCGCTCTCGACATCGAGGAACACCTGCGTGTGGCTATTCAGCTCGTATCCGGTGTAAAGCGTCAACACGCGCGACGTGGCGTGCTGCGCCTCAGGTAACATGCTGTTGGGGCCGGTGTATTTGGCAGAAAAAGAGGGGTGATACTGAAAGATGGTGTTGCTCTGGCCCGAGAGCCACCAGCGCGTTGTCGCGGGATGATCGAAGACGGTCACAGTGTCAGCGTCAGGAGCGTCGTCGGATGCCTGGTCCGCCGGCTGGTCGGCCGTGTCCGCCAGGGCGCCGGCGGACGGCGATTGCGCCAGCGCAGCAAGCTGCCACAAAAGCAGCGTCGCAGCCAGGAATACCGGTCGTCGCCAACGCATCGTCATTTCAGTCAAGGAGCCCCTGTGGCGGACGGCGCCTCGCGATCCGCAGCATTTCACGTACCAGGGCCTGGTATGCGGGGACGATATGTGGGGACTGGCGACGCAGTGCCGCAAGGTGACGCCGCATGGTCGTCCAGTCGCCGCGCACTGCGGGCCCGGTGAGAGCCTGGCGCGCGCCGACTTCAGCATAGTTGTGCGCGGTTTCGCTCACGAACTGCGCCAGCATCGAACGCACCTGGCTCCCGGGCACGCCTGACTTGCGAAGCAGCCGCGCCGAGTGCTCCATCAGCGTCACCACCATCGGGCAGGCAAGAAATGCCGCCGCATGATACAGGATTTTGCATTCGGGCCGCAGGCGGAAAGTGTAGCCTCCGAGCGTCGTGACCAAGCGCCTCGCGACGCGAAGCGCGTCGGCATCGCCTTCGATTCCCCACCCGCATCCGGCGAGATTCCGGACTCCTGCCTGCGGACTCGGGATGGTCTGAAAAGGGTGCAGCGACCCGACCGCCGCGCCAAGCCGCTTCAGCGGAGCCAGTACCGTCGAAGGCAGCGCGCCCGAAGTATGAAGCACGACTCGACTGCGCCAGTCACAAGCCGAACGGGCCAAGCTTCTTGCCACGGGCGCGATCGCCGCGTCCGAAGTCGTGATGAGGATCACCCGCGCTTCGGCGAGCGCGGAATCGGTGAGCGCGACAGGCTTGCCCGCTCCAATGAATCGCGACGCGCGGCGAGCCGCAGGGAGCCGTCGCGCCGCCACGAAGCGTATCTCGATGCCGCGACCTGTGAGTAGCTGTCCCAGCGCCTGCCCGAGCCGCCCGGGGCCGATGATGGCCAAACCCCTCGGCACCGGTTTGCCGTGTCGCACGCGTACCATCGGTCAGTGTCTCACGAATCGCGTCCGTCGTCAGCGCAGGGCTCCAGTTACTGCCGGGAAAATCGTGCGCCTGGTGGGGAGATTTGGCGCGTGTCGCTGCGCGAGGTTGGCGCTTCGCACCCCGTCGAGGAGATTCTTTCAGAGTCCGGCGAGGCCCTCACGCGATTCGCGCAACTGACAGATTTAGCGTAGATTCGCCTCCGACGCGCCACCCATTGCGGTTCCCCAGCGAGCCTGCTCACCAATCTTGCCGTCTCTCTTACATACCTTTGGACGCTGGCGTGCGTCTAACCTAATAGGGCGCGTTCAAGTCCATCGAAAGGAGTTGTGCGGGAGTGCTCAGCGATTTCATCTCGCGTCTATTCATAATCGGGTTCTTCGTCGTCTACCTCGTCGTGGGGATATTTGTCGTCCAATGGATCTTTCGCACCTGGTTCGGCGGAGCCCGGAAGCCGCATCGTGAACGGGGGTCGCCCGCGCCGGAGCGCGCCCCTCACCCTGAGCCTCCGGCGGCTGAGCCGAAGGGCGCGCAGCGCCACGCGCAAGCTCGCGCGGACTCGGATTCGCACGCTCAAGAGACACCTCGGCACCGTTCGACCACAGCCTAGGCGGTCAGGTTTCTCAGCCTGCTCGCGCCTTCGCGTCGCCGGATCCGAGCTTGACGCCGGCGTCCTTCTCCTTGAGCGCCTTGACGCGATCGCGGAGCTGGGCGGCCTTCTCGAATTCAAATTGCTTCGCTGCGTCGCGCATCTGTTTCTCCAGGCCCTTGATCAACGCCTCGAGCTGGTCGGGTGTAGCTGGTTCCTCGCCTTCGGGCTCGACGGACACGGTCACGTAATCCGCCTCGGTGATCCTGGCGAGCGCCATGTCCACGGGTTTGACGATGCTCTCCGGCGTGATGCCGTTCTCCTCGTTGTACTGCATCTGCTTCGAGCGGCGCCGATTGGTTTCCGCGAGCGCCTTGCGAATCGAGTCGGTCATCACGTCGGCGTAGAGAATGGCCTTGCCATGCAGATGGCGCGCCGCGCGGCCCATCGTCTGGATGAGTGAGCCGTCGGAGCGCAGGAAACCCTCCTTATCCGCATCGAGGATGGCGACTAATGAGACTTCCGGCAAGTCGAGCCCTTCGCGCAGCAAGTTGATACCGATGAGGACGTCGAATTCGCCCAGTCTCAATTGTCTCAAAATCTTGACGCGCTCGAGCGTTTCGATCTCCGAGTGCAGATACCGGCAGCGCACGCCGACCTCCGAGTAGTACTCGGTCAAGTCCTCGGCCATGCGCTTGGTCAGCGTGGTGACGAGGACGCGCTCGCCCGCCGCCGCCCGCGCGCGAATCTCTGCCAGCAGGTCGTCAATCTGGTCGCGCGTGGGACGCACCTCGGTCGCGGGATCGATCAGGCCGGTGGGCCGGATGATCTGCTCGACGACGGACCCGCCCGACTTGGTGAGCTCGTAAGGCCCCGGCGTCGCCGACACGTACATCACCTGGCCGACGCGATGCTCGAACTCCTCGAACGATAGCGGACGGTTGTCGAGCGCCGACGGCAGCCGGAAGCCGTAGTCGACCAGGACCTGCTTGCGTGAGCGGTCGCCGTGATACATGCCGCGCAACTGCGGCACCGTCTGATGGCTTTCGTCGATGAACATCAGCGCGTCCTGCGGCAGATAATCGAGCAGCGTCGGCGGCGGCTCGCCCGGCAGCCGTCCCGAGAGATGCCGCGAATAGTTCTCGATGCCGTGGCAGTAGCCCATCTCTTTCATGATTTCCAGATCAAACATCGTCCGCTGGTGCAGCCGCTGCGCCTCGAGCAGCTTGCCTTGCTTCTCGAGCTCGGCCTGCCACCACTCGAGCTCCGCCTTGATACCCTCGAGCGCCCGCTCGCGCTGGTCGGCGGGCATCACGTAATGAGTACGCGGGTAGATGGGCAGCCGGTCGTAAGTGCGCTTCACCTGGCCAAACAGCGGGTCGACCTGCGACATCGACTCGACCTGATCGCCCCACATCTCGATGCGATACGCATTGTCTTCGTAGGTCGGGAATACCTCAATCACGTCGCCGCGCACGCGGAAGACGCCGCGCCGGAAGTCGATATCGTTGCGCTCGTACTGAATCTCGACCAGGCGCCGCAGCACATCCTGCCGGCGGATCTTCTGCCCCTTTTCGAGCAGCAGCACCATCCCGTAATAGGCCTCGGGTGAGCCCAGTCCGTAGATGCAACTCACACTCGAGACAATCAGGCAGTCGCGCCGTTCGAACAGCGAGCGCGTGGCCGACATGCGCAGCTTGTCGAGCTCGTCGTTGATGGTGGCTTCTTTCTCGATGTAGACGTCGCTCGCGGGCACGTAAGCTTCCGGCTGGTAATAGTCGTAGTAGCTGACGAAATACTCGACGGCGTTCTGCGGGAAGAAGCCGCGGAACTCGTGATAGAGCTGCGCCGCCAGCGTCTTATTGTGGGCGAGCACCAGGGTTGGGCGGTTCACCGCCTCCACCACCTTGGCCATGGTGAAGGTCTTGCCCGAGCCCGTCACGCCCAGCAACACCTGGTGCTTCTCGCCGTCGTTCACGCCGCGCAGGAGTTCCTCGATCGCCGTCACCTGGTCCCCACGCGGCTGATAGTCCGACTGCAGCTTGAAGTCCATGGGGACAGTTTAGCAGTGGAAGCTGGTGAGCGGTAGCCGTGGCGGCGCCATCCTGTGCCCACCAACATCTTGTACCGAGGAATCGGCGGTATAATGGGACGCACCGGGGGAAACGAGGAGCGCGCATGCACAAGCGCCATACTGCCGCACTGCTGCTGGGACTGCTATGTATTGGCTCGGCCTGGGCTCAGGACGCCGCCAAGATGCCGACCCGGCTGACGAATCAGGACGTCATCAGCATGGTGCAGATGGGCCTCTCCGACGACGTGATCATCGCGAAGATTCGCGCCGCGAGCTCCGCCGGGCAGGGCGCCCTCAGCTTTGACACCAGCGTCGACGGCCTGAAAGCGCTCAAGGCCGCCAAGGTTCCCGATGCCGTCCTCAAGGTGATGATCAACCCCGCGCCGCCCGCGCCCGCCGTGGTCGCTGCTGCCACGCCCATGACGCTCGATTCGAGTTTGCCGCCGCCCGAGGTAGGCGTTTACTGGAAAGACGGAGCGAATTTCATCCTCATCCCCGGGCGGGCCGTGACGCAAGCCAAAGTGGGCGGCCGGGCCGGGAGTATTTTCACCGACGGCTTGAGGAACCAGCATTGGGACGCGGTGCTCGATGGACCGACTTCCCCTAACCGCGTGCGGGACCGCCGTCCTGCCTTCTACCTTTACGTTCCTGACGGAGCCAGCGGTTCCGACTACGTCCTGATCAAGCTCAATAAGAAAGGCAACCGGCGCGAATTCCAAGTGGGATCTTTCGGCGGAATTACGGGCGGCAAGACGGGCGTGAAGCGCGACAAGGAAGTTCCCGTCCAGGCCCAACACGTGGGCATTCGAACCTACAAGATTAACCTCGATCAAGACCTCACGCCGGGCGAGTACGCTTTCTTCATGGGCATGGGCCAATCCGCCATGATGTCGGGCGCCACGGGAGGCGACCGCTCGGGAGGCGTCGCCGCCGGCCGCGTCTACGATTTCACCATCCCCGAATAACCCGCGACGCTTCCCCATCAGCACAACGCGAGTTTGGGATGTCGGGGTGGCGCATACATCGCGCAGTTTGCGATGTGTGCGAGCAGGCCTTGAAAGAGGGGGGCTGGGGCAGACCCTTGGGTCTACGCGTGAAGGACCTTCGCCGAGATCTGGGTAGGTCTGGTAGCGCGGACCTTGTGGTGTAGGTCTGCGGTTCTTTTGGTTGGTGAGGTTGGTGACAGCGGAGGAAAGCCACAGACCCGGAAAGCCGGGCCTGATGCGCTACACGTGCTCTGCCCATTTTCCTAACGCCGTCCGATCCTGTCACTTGACTCTTATCGGCCGTGGCCTCAAGAGGCACTTCTGGAAGTCCGCGAGCGCTTGCGCCATTTCTGCCGCGAGTTGGCGTTTTCGTGATCGCGAGGCGTTCTTGAACTCCGGAGCGATCGCTTGGAAACTCGCACGGAGGTTTTTCCAGCACTGACTCTGCGATTCAGCGGCCGCTTCCTGAGTTGTCAGAAGTCCGTTAATCTCATCCACCAGCGACTGGTAGTTGGGGTCGCCTGGAATGGCACTCGCATCGAGAAGACACCCTTCCATGCTCAGAGCGAGATTAACGAACACGTTTTGGGACAGCTCATCGGCTTGCTTCGCCAATACCTTAGCCTGATCGAGTGACCGCTTTAACAATCTCGGTTGCTCATCCCGTGGCATCGTGTTTCCTCCTTAAGAAATCGACCTTTAGACTCTCAACCATAAGAAAGCTCTGGCGTAGGCGTAACAGCAACCCTCTGGCGAGGCCGAAGAAATCCTAGGCGCCAACCTGTCGAATCCAGTCTCGTATGGATGTCCCAATTCGCTCGACATCCTGAAGCCCAAGCTCACCGCTATGCATGATCACGTTCCGCGACCTTTCGACGGTCGAAATGATCTGTTTCACCCAATCCAATGACTGCAAGTGGTTCTCGAACTCGGCCCAGTTCTGGCTGATGATCGAGGCTAGATCACCGAATTCAGTATAGTTTATTGGTTCGTCGCCGCGGGGCGTGTGCCAGCGGACCTTGGCCTCTTCTTCTCGTCTTGATTCCGCCCTCTGCCTGATCTTTTCCGAAACCGACTTGGTCCACCAATCGGCCCCGACCTGTTCAAGCAACCGTTTAGACACGAATTCGCGGACGGTATTCTCGAAGGCCGCAATAGCAACGTAAACGGTTGCCATCTTCTTCGCCTGCGAGACAATGTTTTCTTCAAGTGAATCAATGGGAAGCCTGCCGGCTATTTCCGCGTCGAGGTTTGCGGTCAAACCGACGCGCGTAAGTCTCTCTGTCTTGTCAAGAGCTTCCTCTGCCAGCAGCCCCCGAAAAACGAATGCATAGACTTCAGAAATCAATCGTCACCCCTCAAAGCAGATGCTTTCTCAAAGCCTGGAAGATGGCGTCGAACACAGCCGGATCCCGTGATTCCGGGAGGTGGATTTGAATGTTGTAGTGGAGTTGCAAAGGCTTACCCGGCCCAGTTTTCGGTCCTGGCCCACCTGTTTCTTGCTCGCGAATCGCCTCTTCAGCGCCTTCGGCCGGGATCGCTGCTGTGGTTTGAGGCGTTGGAGATTCCCAATCCGCGAAGTCAGATAGCACCTTGAAGGTATTTGCCATCAAGCCAAGCACATTATCTGACTTCGATCCTTGAGTCAGCGTGCGAAATTTATTCTTGACGTCTTCGACTGACATCTCGTAGGCCCGCGTGTTCACTGCAAATAAATCCTCGTACGCCTTGCGAATTGCGTCAGCTAGGACCCTTCCGGACTGCCCCTGGTCTAGGAATTCATAATATTTCTTTGTTGGGACTCCTGACTCGTCGAGAAAGCCGAGGCCCTTTAATACCCCTATGAAGAGCCGGTCGTTGCTGGTATTGAAATCCAGCTGTTTCAGAAAAGCGTTAGTGAAACGCTCAGGAGCCTTGGCTGACTTAATTGCGTTTAGGAACGATTCTAAGTTCTTGGTCGTGATGAGATAGGCGCTCGTCAACGCCATTTGGTCCCCCTAGTGGAGAAAGTAGATAAGGGTTCCGCGTTGGAACCCTTCGGATAGCTGCGAGTGTACATCGCGCGCGACCTTTTGGGAAGTGGGCACTTGGAAGCAAAGAGCCACGGACCAAGTCCTGCCGCGGCTACCAGGGCTCACTAGCCAGAAGCGATCGTAGCGCAAGATTCGTCTTTCAAATCTTGCGGCGTTTCCAGACTTTCGACACCTTGAAATGCCGCAAGTCCAACGCGCGGGACTTGCGCTACATCCTCGTGGCTGGACCGCCTTCAGATGCCGCGGCAAACGAAACGCTGGTGTCAGAAAGAACGCACAACCGCGAGCGGGCTAACACGGTAGGCAAACTTGCCGGCCTGTAACTCGTAAGCTTCCTCCAAGGCATCGGCCCGAGCCTCTGGAAACAGCGTGGAAACCGCGACGCCGCCAAAGCCATGGGCGTCCAGGAGGCGGTTTTCAGCCTCTTCCTGGCTTTCGATACGTGAACCCTTCCGAATATGGACGGGCCGAATCCCCATGCGGACGAGCTCGGGGCAAATCATGAGAAATCTGTGGCATTCCAGCGGGTCTTCTTCAGCGCACAGCAAAGCGCATGGGGCGCGATCAACCTCGCTCAAAACGCGTTCGATACCCGATTGGAAAGCATATGACTTCCGCCGCGCCCGGTAGTCAACAACACCATCTGAACGGTAAGCATCCGGGTCATCCGGCCGGCCTCCCAACTCATCACCCAAAAAAAGATAACCCGCTCCCGCGTTTTCAATCATCCTCTCAAAGCCGGGTTGGCTGAACTGAGGGAACCGACTGCTTCGTGGCTGGCTGCGCACGTCGATGAGCAGGCCAATAGAGCAATCCTTGAGAAGCTTGACGAATTGTGAGAAATCCAAGCTGGAGTGGCCGAGCGTGAAAAGAGGCTGATGACTTGGAGAATCCGGCATCGACATGGAATCCGCCATCGCCTGCTCCCGTTTGAAGGATTCTATCAGATATTACATGGTTGACAACACAACTGCCTATGTTTCTTATGCACGAGCTGGTAATCAGTTGGTGATCTTCCCAATCGCGGTTTCCTTTTTTGTCGCTACAAACCCCACTGCAGAGTCAGAAGCCCGCTACGAGGTGCAGCCGAGGGCGAATCCCAAAGCGGCGCAGACCTCTTGCAGTCGCTCGGAGCTGAGTGCCGCTACCCGGCGTCCCAGGTGCGCCTTGGACACCGTGACCACGTTGTGGAGATTGATGGCGCAGATGCCTTTCATTCCGTCCGCCTCGGTCAGCACGACCTCCGACGGCACGCCGCGGATGGTGGACGTGATGGGCGCGACGGTGACGGCGGACAAGTAGTCGAGGGCGCTCGGGCGCGTCAGTACCACCACCGGCCTTCCCCTATTGGGCTTATCGGGCCTGGAGAATTTGTACAGACGGACTTCTCCCCGTGCTATCGTTCCGGCCACGACGCCTCCCGCTCCCAAACCACAACATCTCGCGCGCGTTGCGGATACTTTTGATAACCCTGGCGGTCGCGAGCCTCGATCTCGCGCTGGCGCAGGCGTTTTAAGTGTTCGCGAAGCGCCTCACGCACCAGGGCGGAACGGTTCACTCGCGCCCTCCTGGCCGCTCCGTTCGTCGCTCGAAGCAACCCTGAATCCAACACGACTTGGATAGTCTCCATACTGTGGAAGCTACTCCACACTGGAGTCAACAGTCAAGCAGTTTGCCTTTCGACCAGCCTCTTCTTCACGACGATGCCCACCGCGACGACGACCACCACGACGCCGGCAATCGCCAGCAACCAGCCCGTATGCTGCCCGAGGTGCCGCAAGCGGTGCACGAAGCGGCGGCCGTAATGCGAGGCAACGACGGCGATGGCGGCATAGCGCGCGGCTCGGGCTACCGCTACCACCACGAGAAAGTTCCGCAGGGGGTAATCGAGCGCGCCGGCGGCCGCGAAGAACGCACTCGTCGGGAAAGGCAAAGGTACGGCGGTGGAAACCGCGAGCGCCCCCGCACCCCAACGATCGAAGTAGTCCAGCAGCCGCGCGACCCGCCGCTGCCCGAACTTGCGGTTGAGATAGTCCAGGCCGGCTCGGCGCGCCATGTGATAGGTCAAGTACGCCCCGAGCACGGAGCCTGCGGTGGCGACGGCGGCGTAGTAATACCAGGGTTCACGCTGCCGCGCCGCGAGGATGGCGGTGAGAATGTCGGGACCGGCAAACGTTGGGATAGGGGTGCTGTCAACGACGGCGAGAACGAACAATCCCATGCCGCCCAGGTGCCGCAGGAACGCGGTCATGCCTCGACTGGGGCGTCGGGTGGCTGGCGGAGCGAAGTCGGCGAGGATCTCGAAGAGTCGCATCGCTGCTCGGGGTAACAATAGCACGGTTCGAGCGACCCCCGGTTCAGGCGCTATGGAGGCTGGTCCGCAAGCCAATCGCCGCTCCCTTCCAGGGCAGGCTTAGAGCGGCGCTACAGAAACGTTATGCCTTGTCGATCATCTGATCCAAGACTTTGGACAACATCTCCAGCACCACGCAAATCATCATGGGAGCTTGGACGACGATCGGGCCGTTAGGCGTGATGACGGGCGCACTGGCGGTGGCTCTCGCCGCCATCAACGCTTGATTGGCTTGTTGCAACTGGGCTCTCAGTGCCATCTTATCCATGTCTGTCATGGGAGTATGATCCTTTCCCTTTCAATACGGGATTGCCATCGAGCATGATAGGCCGCAGCAGTATACACTTCTCGAGCGGCATCGGCGCCGTCCACTACACGGGGTGAGTGCTTGCCGCGATGAGGTCAACGTCCATCGGATCTCGACCGGTCAGGCGCGGCCGGAACCGTGCGACGTGCCCAACTGGACGCATTCGGTTTAGCCGGCGTAAGCATGTTAACCTCGTGAGGAAAGTTCATGCTGGTGACGACCCGTCAGTGTGTAATCATCATCGCGCTCGGAGTTGTTCTTCCTCTCGACGCGCAGTCGCCGCGTCCCGCGGAGTCCCAGCCTGACCTTCCCGCGCTCCTGCATACGGCCCAGGACGCACTTACGCGCAAGGACTTCTCCACCGCCGTCACCGCTTTGAAGTCGGTCGTCGAACGGCAGCCGGACTTCGAGCCGGCGTGGTTCGATCTCGGCTACGCCTATTCGGGCTTGAATCAGGATGCGGACGCTGCGAAGGCGTACCAGAAGGCGATTGCGCTCAAGCCTGACGCGTTCGCGCCGCGACTGAACCTCGGTGTACTGCTGGTTGAGTCCAAGCAGCCAGACGCGGCGGCCGAGCAGCTCGCGAAGGCGGTCGCACTCAAGCCCGACCACGCTCGCGCCCACCTCTATTACGGACGCGCGCTGGCGCTCACGGGGAAGCCGGCGGAGGCGGAAAAAGAGTTCACGCGCACGCTCGAACTCGATCCTAAACTCGGCATCGCCGAGTTTGATCTTGGACAAGTCGAACTCGATCAGAAGCGCTTCGAAGACGCGCTCGCAGCGTTCCAAAAGGCCACGAGCTTCGACCGGTCACTCGCCCAAGCGGAGCTCGGGATGGCGCTGGCCTGCGAGGGACTGAAGCAGGAGACGGCGGCGATCCCGCACTTCGAGAAGTATCTCGAGGCCAAACCCGACGACCTCGAGACGCGATTCCATCTTGCCCAGCTCTACCTTCATGCGAACCAGAACCACAAGGCGCTGGCCAGCCTCGAGACCGTTTATCACGCCAAACCCGGCTTGCCCGGACTCGCGGCGGCGCTCGGTGATGTGAACGCGCTGCTCAAGAAGCTCTCGGAGTCTGAGAAGTACTACCGGCAGGCGCTCGCCGCGTCACCTAATGACTCCGACCTGCATCGCGCGCTGGGGCACACGCTGCTCGACGAAGAGAAATACCCGGAGGCGGAGGCGGAGTTTCGCCAGGCGCTGAAACTCGATCCACACAACACGGAGGCGGCGAAGGGTCTGGCCTCGACGGTGTACCTCGAGAAGCGCTATGCGGAAGCTGTGCCCATGCTTGAAGCGCTGATGAAGTTGCCCCAGCCTCCCATGGCGCTGTATTTCGTCCTGGCCTCGTGTTACGACCACTTGCAGGACAAGCGGCAGGCCCTCGCGGACTACGAACATTTTCTTCAGCTTTCTCACGGGCAGAACCCCGACCAGGAGTGGCAGGCCACGCAGCGCGCCAAACTGCTGCGTCGTGAACTCCAAAAGTAGATATAATTTGCTTGAGCGCCATGTTTTCATCCTCTCGCCTTCCCGTTGCTGTGGCGGCGTGCCTCGCGGCGGTCGCCAGCGTGTGCGCTCCGGCACTTCCCGCCCGGCACCCCGACTCCGAGGCCGACCTCAAGGCGCGCATCGAACGCGAACAGAATCCTGTCAAGAAGGCGAAATACGAGATCCGGCTGGGCCGGGTAATTCTCACGGAGGCCACCGCCGCTTACGATAAGGACGACCCCGACCGCTGCAATGCGCTGGCAAGCGACTATCTGGCGCATATCAAAGACGCCTGGCAGCTCCTGCGCGGCACAGGGCGCAATCCGCTCAAGAAGCCCGATGGATTCCGCGACCTCGACATTGCGCTGCGTGAGGACGCGCGCCTGCTGGACGACCTTCAGCACCGCATTCCTTACGATGAGCGCGATCCCGTCACCAAGGTTGCCCAGGAGATCAATCGCATCCACGGCGAAGTGATCCAGGCGCTGTTTCCTCAGGAGCCCCTGGAACACAAGCACCGCCACGCAGGGTTTGCCAGCCTCGCTCTTGTCGCGTCCCTCAACCCCACGGCTTTCATGGCATCCGCTTCACCCCAGGCACGCAAGAACGTCCTCACCGAGGACGAAGAGGACAAGCTGCGCGAGGAGCAGGATCCCGGCAAGCGCATCGAGCTCTACATCGTCTTCTCCCAGGACCGCCTGAACCGGTTCGTGAATTTCCGCAGCCAGCCCGCCGATCCGGCGAAGTACGACGTCGGCGACTACCTTGACCAGTTGCTCGGCCAGTACATTTCGATTGACGACGAGATGAAGGACTGGATCGACTATCAGTACGGCCGCGGCGGTGACATGCGCAAAGGGCTGAAGACTCTGCTGGAGCAGGGTCCACAGCAGCTTGCCCAACTGCGCCAGATCCAGCAGACGCCCGACGCCTTCGCGCGCGATTATTCGACCTCGCTGCATGATGCCATCGATGACCTCACGGATACCCTCGACGGCGCCACCAAAGCGCTCGCCGACCAGGTGAAAAAATTCGGCGAGCTGAAGCAAGAAGAAAAAGAACAGGCGAGGGATTCGAAAGAGCGTCAAAAGGAAGAGCGGAAACGCACCAAGGAAGAGAAGAAGCTCCAAAAGAAGGAGCGGAAACAGCACCAGGCTCCCGAGGATGAGGACGAGCAGTGACCAGCGCGATGCGCCGAGTGTCGCAACCGTGCTGACCCAGCCGATTCCATGATCGAACAGCTCACTTTACCCCTATTCGCGCCATGCGACGCCACGCCGGAACCAGTCGTCGTGCCGCCCGAGGCGCCTACCGCCGACCCGACATCGGCGTTTGCCCGCGTTTTCCGGCGGATGGGACTCAAACGGCCGCTGCCCGAGTTTCAGGTTGAATACCGTCCGTTCTCGAGCCTGCGCAGTACGGTGCGCCTGCGCGGTAATCAGTTGCGCGTCTCGATTTCTGATCTGCTCGCGCCCTCGCCGCCCATCGTGCTCGAAGCGCTGGCGGAGATTTTGCTCGGCAAAGTGTTTCGCCGCCGGGCGTCGCGCGAGGCGCGCGAGTGCTACCTCGCCTACGTCTTCAAAGAAAGCACGCGAAAACGGATCGAGGAGACGCGTCGCCGCCGAGGCCATAAAATGCAGCGTCCGGCGCGCGGACGCTGTTTCGACTTGGCGGAGATTTTCGGCGACTTGAATCGCCGCTACTTCGCAGGCGCGTTGGCGCCCACTCGCCTCGGCTGGAGTCCGCGGCGCTCCCGCACCATCCTCGGCCATTATGACTCGGCGCACGCGAGCATCACCATCAGCCGGCTGCTTGACTCGCCGAAGGTCCCGCGCTACGTGGTCGAGTACCTGATGTTCCATGAGATGCTTCACGTCCAGTATCCTGTCGAGCGGCGCGGCGCGCGGCGTGTGGTCCATTCGCGGCAATTCCGTGAGGCGGAGCGCCGGTTTGCGCAATATGCGCTAGCTCGCCGGCGGCTGAAGCAGATCTCCGGCCGCATGGAGTAGCCTGCAGCTTCCCTGCGAAATTCACCTCATTCGAATTGAAAGGGACCACGAGCCATGGCGAAAAACTTCAAAGACCTCACAGAGCGTGAAATTCTGGCCCTGGCGATTGCCCTCGAGGAAGAGGATGGCCGCATCTACGGCGATTTCGCTGAAGGACTGCGCGAGACTTATCCTGCCACGGCCAAGGTCCTCGACGAGATGCGAGCCGAAGAGAACGGGCATCGCAACAGTCTCATCGAGACTTACCGGCAGCGCTTTGGCGACCACATCCCCCTCATCCGTCGCAGCGACGTGAAAGGCTTCGTCACCCGCCGTCCTGTCTGGCTGGTGCGGCCGCTCGGAGTGAAAGCCGTCAGAAAGCAAGTGGAAATCATGGAGCTCGAGACGGGAAGGTTCTACAATTGCGCGCTCCAACAGATCACGGACGCCTCAACGCGCAAGCTGCTGGGCGACCTGGCCGAGGTCGAGCGCAAACATTACGCCCGGGCGGAAACGCTCGAGGAGCAGCACGTCACGCCCGAAGTGGCCAAGGAAGAGGAGACGGCGCGCCGCCGCCTGTTCGTGCTGCAGGTCATCCAACCCGGCTTGGCCGGGCTGATGGACGGCTCGGTCTCGACCCTCGCCCCGGTGTTCGCCGCTGCGTTCGCGACCCACAGCAGCTCGACGGCTTTTCTGGTGGGCCTGGCGGCGTCGGTGGGGGCTGGCATTTCCATGGGCTTCGCCGAGGCGCTCTCCGATGACGGCACGCTGACCGGCCGAGGTCATCCCTGGGCGCGAGGTGCGGTCGAGGGCATCATGACCACGGCGGGCGGAATCGGCCACACCCTGCCGTTCCTGATTGCGAACTTCAAGGTGGCGATGGGCGTGGCGGTGGGAGTGGTGGCCATCGAACTCGCCACGATCAGCTACATCCGTCATCGTTACATGGACACGCCGTTTCTGTCGGCGGCGTTTCAGGTGGTCGTCGGCGGCACGCTGGTATTCCTCACCGGCATCATCATCGGGAGTTCGTAATCTCGCCGGGATCGTTGAGCAACCGCGTCACCCTGCGGATCCTCAGTCGCCCCGCGCTCCCGCGTCCATACAGCACGCGACCCGGCTTCGCGCCTGTATGCTCCCCGCGATCGATGACCACGACGCCGTTGACGATGACGTAAGGAATCCCCACCGGGTACTGCATTGGACCCTCAAACGTCGCGCGATCGCGCACCGTCTTGGGATCAAAGATCGTGATGTCGGGGGCCATGCCGGGACGCAGCAGTCCTCGATCCGTGAGTCCGGTGATCTGGGCGGCGAGCGCCGTCATCTTGCGGACGGCGTCGGGAAGTGTGAGCACGTGATTCTCGCGGACATAGACGCCGAGGACGCGCGGGAAGGTGCCGTAGAAGCGCGGGTGGGGCCGGCCCGCGAAGGCCATGCTTGGGTTCACCGCTACGCCGTCTGAGCCGACGCCCACCCAGGGCTGCTTCATCGCCAGCGCGACGTCCGCTTCGCTCATGGAAAAATAGATGGCGTCCGCCGAGCCGCCTTCCGAGATCAGCAGGTCGCACAGCGCGTCGACGGGATCCTTACCCATCGCCCGCGCGATCTCATCCATCCGCTTGCCTTCGTACTTCTTGTTGTCCGGATCCTTGAGCGCCGCCACCAGGACGCCGTGCCAGCCGCCCACGCTCTTCACTTGGTCGTCTTCCCAGCCGGGCAGTCCGGTCGCGATGTCCTTGCGGATTTGGGCGCGATTCTTCGGATCCCGGAGCAACTCGACGCGATGCTCGCGCGTGCCTTCGAGGTACTTGGGTGGCAGGCACTGCTCGAGTCCCGTCATCGATGCAATGTACGGATACTGGTCGGCCGTAATGTCTACGCTGCGATCGCGCGCCGCCTGGATCAGCTTTACCTGCTCGTCCATGCGGCCCCAGTTTTCCTTGCCGTCCATCTTGAAGTGGAGGATGTGCGCGGGCAGCCCGGCCTTCTCGGAAATAGTGATCGCTTCGCGGATCGCCTTGGGACCGTCCGCGCCTTCGCCACGAATGTGGCTGGTGTAGATGCCGCCGTAGCGCGCCGCAACCTGGGCGAGCGCGGCGATGTCGTCGGTGGTCTCAAACATGTTGGGCGTGTAGATGAGTCCGGAGGAAAGGCCGATGGCGCCGTCGCGCATCGCCTCGTCGACGAGTTGCTTCATTTTGTCCATTTCATCGGACGTGGGCCGGCGATTGACGTTGCCGATGACGTCGTCCCACACCTGCCCGCTGCCGACGTAGGAAGCGATGTTGACGGAGACGCCCTGCCGGTTGACGCGAGCGAAGTATTCACCGAGCGTCGTCCAGTCGCGATGGATGCCGAGCGGCTCAAGATCTTTGTCGAAGGTCGAGACGGCCGGGCCGAGCACCGGCCCCGCCGAGTCCGACTCGCCCAGGATTTCCGTCGTCACGCCCTGGCGGATCTTGCTTTCGCCTTTACCGTCCACCAGGAGGGTGAAGTCCGAGTGGCTGTGCAGGTCGATGAAGCCCGGCGCGACGACGAGTCCTGAGGCGTCAATCGTGCGCTTAGCGGTCGCGTGCTCGAGCCGTCCGACATCGGCAATGCGGCCGTCCTTCACGGCGACCGAACCCTCGAACCACGGGCTGCCGCTGCCGTCGATGATGTGGCCGTGCACGATCAGCAGGTCGTACTCGGCCGGCGCCGGCTCCTGGGCCGAGTCGCGAGTGACCAGAGCGGCCATGAACAGTAACGGGAGCAAGGCCACTCCCACCCGCATTCCGCGTAACGGCGCTATGGTTCTTTTCGACTTGGGTAACACGAGAGTCCTCCCGCAGTGGTTGTCTTGCGACGCAATGGCTGCCGGCTTATTTGTCGCGAATCTGAACCAGCAGAATGACGGCGGCGAATCCCAAGAGCGCCATGGCGCCGCGCCAGTAGAATACCGGGTCGAGATGCGCTGGCCTCACCACTCCACTCGCGCTCTGGACCAGTCGTACGACCAGGCCGATACCGATGCCGATGGCCGCGACAACGGCCAGGATGCCGGGAAATCTTCGCATATTAACTCCTCTGATTGCTCGCGACCCTCGTGCGGCATTATAGTCCTCGCCAGTGGAATGCGGTAGCGTCCCGCGACGGCAAACTCTGTTACAATGATTTCAGGAAGTCGGAGGCAACCAATGTCCCGCCGGACTCGCCTGGTTCTAGTCAGTGGATTTGCGCTCGCGCTGGTGGCGGTCGTTATACCCGGGTTGACGCGAAATCTTCTCGCCAAGCGGACTCCTCCGCTGGTCGACCCGAACAACCCCACCCAGCGGCTGTTCGACTTTGTCGACAATTCCAAAGCGGGGAAGCTTGCGGACTTCTACGTTATCGCGGACACTTACGCCGATCCCAGCCACCCCGGCCAGCAACTCCAGCGCGTGCTGAAGGTGGACTACGACAAGAGCCGGTTCTTCGGCAAGTTTCGTATCTACGTCGCGGCCGTCGCTGCTCTCACCCCCGATCAGCTCAAGACCTACACGCCGGAGCAGATCTTCAACTTCGGCACCGTCGTTGAGAAGTTCGAAAAAATCAACGCCGGCCCGCTCGGCCAGGAAGGGGACATGTATTTGCACGCGCAGGGTAACCTTCCGCCTGCGGCTGCGCCGATCACCGATGACGTCCGCAGGGAGTACGACACGCTGATTGCGCAATACATTCTCCCCGCTCTCGAACAATCGAAATCGCATTAGCGCGGGTGGCGCATTGTCCTTATGGCTTATTGTCCCCAGTGTCTGACCGAGTATCGCGAGGGTTCAAGCGACTGCATCGATTGCGGCGTACCGCTCAAGCCTGGCGCGCCACCCCTTTTGGTACCCCAATCGGACGAGCCCGCAACGCCGCTGGTCAGGCTGCGCACCTTCAGCGGTCCGACGGCGCAACTCGACGCCGACCTTGCCAAGAACATCCTCGCGACGCAGGGAATCCCATGCGTCCTGCCCGGTGAGCAGATGGCCGAGACGCTGCCAGGCATCGACGTCGTGCAGTTGCTGGTGCGCGAGCAGGATGCGGACGAGGCGGCGGATATCCTGAAGAGCTACCTGGATCAGCCCGCGCCGCTCGGCGATGAGGCAGAACCGCCGGCGGGGGAAGGATGAACCCGCGGATTGCTGTCTGCCGGCTACGGCTTCACGCCGACGGGCTTGCGGAGAGCGCTCTGAGGACTGGTTGACCTCTTGAGACTGCGCTCCAGCCGGGCTATCGCCTCATGGACTTTTTTGGCCTCGTCGGCCTGCTTTTCCGAGGGCAGCAGGTCGAGGTATTTGTGGTAAGCGTCGAGCGCCTTCTGCTTCAGCCCGATTTTGTCGTACGACTTGCCTAGCCCCAGGTATCCCTCTGCATAGTAAGGATCGGTCTGAGTCGCCTCTTCATAGCGGCTGAGTGCGGCGCGATAACGCTTCTTCCTGAAGTAATAATTGCCAATCTCGACGGACTTGGGCGCGCCGGGCGGGGTGTAAACGGGCTCGTCGTTGTCGTTCTGATTGGTCGCAGGAGGGCGGGTGGACTGGTCCTGCGCGCGCGGGGAGGCCGCGGTCAAGGATAGCGCCAAGGCAGACGCGACGAGGAGCCGCAGGAAAAGCCGCATAATTGGCATTGTGCTCTGTCGACTGCGTGCTGTCAATTGCGCGTCTTTGACAAGTTTCGGGCCGGGTGGATAATCGGAAGGGGAGGAAGTTTGAACGAAGCCTGCCGCCAGAAAGCCGAGGATCTGCCCAGCCAGCCGGGCGTCTACATCTTCAAAGACGCGGAGGGCCGGCCCATCTACGTCGGCAAGGCGAAGTCGCTCAAGAGCCGCGTGCGCTCCTACTTTCAGGAGCGTCGGCCGCTCGACGAGAAGCGCGACCTGATGCTTGAGGCCGCCGAGGACTTCGAAGCCATCGTTGTCGACAATGAGAAAGAGTCGCTCGCGCTCGAGAACAACCTCATCAAGCAATTCAAGCCGCGCTACAACATCCTGTTGCGTGACGACAAGAGTTACCCTTACATCAAGCTGACGCTTACCGAGCGGTATCCGCGCGTCTACGTGACGCGGCGCTTGAAGAAGGACGGCTCGCATTACTATGGCCCGTACTTCCCGGCGAATCTCGCCTATCGCATCGTGGACCTCGTCCATCGCTGCTTCCGGGTACCCTCGTGCAACGTGGATCTCACGCGCTATCATCCGCGGCCTTGCCTTCAGTACTACATCAAGCGCTGCCTGGGTCCGTGCGTCGAGGGCTTGACCACGCCCGAGCGCTACGCCGAAGCCGTGCGCCTGGTGAGATTGCTGCTCGCCGGGCGCGACAGCGACCTGGCCCAGGTGCTGCGCCAGTCGATGCAGCAGGCGTCCGAAGGCCAGCAGTATGAGGATGCGGCGCGCTACCGCGACATGCTCGCAACCATCGAGCAGCTCCGCGAGCGCCAGAAGATGGCGGCGCGCGACGGCGAAGACGTGGACATCTTCGGCTTCCACCAGGAAGGGAAGCTCCTGGCTGTGAATCTCTTCCACTTGCGCGGCGGCCGCATCGTCGACCGGCGCGAGTTTTTCTGGGAGGACCTCGAGGACTTCAATCCGCGTGAGTTTTTTTCCTCCTTGCTCAAGCAGCTCTATCTCGACCAGCATTATCTGCCGGGCGAGATCCACGTGCCGGCCGACTTCGACGATCGCGCCGTGCTGGAAGAGATGCTGTCGGAGAAGCGCGGCCGGCCGCTGCACATCCTGACGCCGCAGGCCGGACCCAAGCGCGCCATGGCGGAACTGGTGGCGCGCAACGCCCGCCACTCTTTCGAGCGGCGCTTCCGCGTGATGAAGCCGCGCGCCCGCGAGGTGATCGAGGACCTGACCGAGGCGCTCGACCTCCCGAAGCCCCCCAAGCGTATCGAGTGCTTCGACGTTTCGCACATCCAGGGCTCGGACATTGTCGCGTCCATGGTGGTCTGGGAAGACGACCGCATGAAGAAGTCGGACTACCGCAAGTTCATCATTAAGACGGTACCTCAGAACGACGACTTCGCCAGCATGCGCGAGGTGGTCGCGCGGCGCTACCGACGGCTCCAGGAGGAGAAGAAGCCGCTCCCTGACCTGATCCTGGTGGACGGTGGAATCGGCCAGCTTCACGCCGCAGCGGCGGCGCTCGATGCACTCGAAATCATTAATCAGCCCCTTGCCGCCATCGCCAAGAAGGAGGAAATCCTCTATGTGCTGGGGCGAGAGGCGGAGCCTGTGGTGCTCGACCACCATTCGCCCGTGCTGCACCTCGTCCAGCAGATTCGCGACGAAGCGCATCGCTTTGCTGTGACGTTCCATCGGGCGCGCCGCTCAGGACGCGAGCTTTCGAGCGAATTACTCAAGATACCCGGGGTTGGCGAGCGCACTGTCAGGAAGGTCCTCACGCACTTCGGCAGCCTCAGCGCGTTGAAATCGGTGTCGTCGGAAGAGCTGAACCAGGTCGTTAAGCCCTATCAAGCGAAGTTAATCCACGACTATCTTGTCAGCCAGCCTGCTGGGGCGTCAGATAAATAACCGGTCTGGCCGGTCTATTAAATAAATTATTGCTTGCCCATGACTTGACATCGTGCTATCTAACATAGTGTCTGAGCAAGGAGGCCATGCTATGAGCAACAACGATTCAAGATCAGTGACAATTTTCCTGGCCGGAATGAGTGTTGGAGCGATCGCGGCGCTCCTCTTCGCGCCCAGGTCGGGGAAAGAGACCCGGGAGTTGATTGGGCGCAAAGCTGAGGAAGGGTCCGACTACGTCGCCGCCAAGGGTCGCGAACTTCGGCGTCACGCCGAGGATTTTGTCGATCGTGGCCGCAAGACCGCGGAACGAGTGGCGGAACGCGGCAAGGCGTTTGCCGATCGCGTCGCGGGTTAACCGGGAAAGCCCGAAGTATTGGCGCCTGCGAGCCTAAAGGCGTCGCCGGTCAAACTTCGGGTGCCAGTCGCGCCAGGTTCGCGCTAGGGCTTTTCCTCATCATTGGGCATTGTTGAATACTCACACGATTGCGGAGGTTCCGAGGAGGTTCCCATGAGTGATAATGACGGTGGATCGAACTTCGCTTTCTTTGTAGCGGGGCTCGGCATTGGCGCCATCTTCGCGCTGCTCTTTGCGCCCAGGTCGGGCGAGGAGACCAGGGAGTACTTGGCGCAGAAGGCGGGCGAGGGCCGGGATTACGTCGCGGGCAAGGGCCGCGACCTGCGGCGCCAGGCCGAGGATTTCGTTGAACGCGGGAAGGACATCGTGGCGCAGCAGAAAGAGCAACTGGCGGCGGCGTTTGATGCCGGCAAGCAGGCTTACCAGGAAGAGAAAGGCAAGGCGCGATAGGCGGAGCGGGATCTTGCGCGCCGCATGAGAATCCATTATGGGTAATACTTGGCTAGTCATCTTTGTGCTGCTGGCCGCCGTTGCTATCCTGCTCCAGGCGCTGGTGATGGTCGGCATCTACTTCGCTCTCCAAAACCTGCACCGCGACATTCTGGGGATCCAGGTTGACACCAAGCAGAAACTCGAGGCGCTGAATCAGATGAGCCAGCGCGTTATCGAGTTTGTTTCGGACTCGCGCGAACCGGTGCGCAACCTCACCAACAACCTGGCGGAGATCAGTCGTACTCTGCGGGAGCGCACGGCGCAGTGGGATGGAGTGGCGGAGGACCTCGCCGACCGCACCCGCCTGCAGATCATCCGCCTGGATCAGATGGTGACCGCGCTGGTCGAGAGAGCGGAGAGCACGGCGGGCGTGGTTGAGAAGAGTATCCTCACGCCCGTCCAGGAGGTTACGGCGGTGCTCGCCGGCGTCCGCAAGGGCCTGGACTTCCTGTTTACCCGCCGCCGGGCCACCAGCGTGAGCGACGTGGCGCAAGACGAGCAGATGTTCATCTGATGGGAGCGCCGCGGGACGGCTCGACCTCCTTGCGGGCTCCGCCGCCCCGCTCTGCGGAAAGGCTATGCCTTTCCGGAAGCCTGGCCCCCAAATCATTTCCCTCCTTCGAGAAAGGCTTAGCCTTTCTCGAAGGACAGAAAAGGGAAAAAGAAAACGACAGCCGCGTTTCGGGAAGGCGCAGCCTTCCTGCACAGCAGGCGCGGCACAGCCGCAAACTTCTTATCGCGAGACGAACAAATAGACTCTTCCTTTGCGCCTCCTGCGCCGCTCAACGCCATCGCGATTTTCGCGCGTCCGCCTGTTGACGGCAGCGCCAAGACGCGGCTCATCCCGCTGCTCGGCGCCGCGGGCGCGGCTCAGTTCCAGGCGGCGCTCATCGCCGACGCCGCTCACAAGGTCGACGCGCTGGCCGCCCGACCGGAAATCGTCACACCTTATCTTTTCCTCGCCGAGCCAGTCGCCTCTGACGTCGCGGCCCGGTTACGGTGGGCGCTGGAGCTCAGCGGTCGCGCCGGGTGGACCATTCTCCCTCAGCGCGGACCGGACCTTGGGGCGCGCCTGGACCACGCCTTCCGAACGTTGCTCAATCAGCACGTCGCGGCAGTGGTGATCGGTACAGACTCGCCGCTGCTCGCGCCGCGCACTTTGCGCGCGGCGCTACGTGAACTGCGGGTGTGTGACGCGGTGCTGGGTCCATGTCCGGACGGCGGATACTATCTGGTGGGTTTGGGAGGCCGAGCTCGCGCGGTGCTCGGCCGACGCGGCGTTTTCGCGCGTGTGCGCTGGGGGACGGCCTACGCATTCCGCGATACGCTGCGCAACCTGCTCGAGCACGGCCTCTCCTGCTCCATTCTCGAGCCTGTGGATGACGTTGACCGCCCGCGCGACTTTCTGCGGTTGAGAAGGGAATTCATACGCCACGCTTCCGCGCGTCGCTTGGCGCCAGCAACCTGGAGATTCGTCAGGACGCGTGTAGGGCTAGCCGCTCAAGTGCGAATTACTTCGATGGATACGCGATCGCTCGGGTCCCAGCCTGCGTAGTAAAGCTCGACCCCGAGCTGCGGAAACTCCTTGGCCAGCGCGCTCTTGACGCGCCGGAGGTCCTGCTCTTGACGCGCGCGCGGCTCGGGCGAATCGTGCAAGTGAAGCGGCAGAGTCTTGTACCAGCCGCAGTCCTGGTGCTGAATCAGGATGAGCCGCTTGAGGTCGTGACTCTCCACAAAGAAGCGAAACCACCGCCAGCTCGCCCAGGAGAACTTGGGCAGATACTCCACCAGCGTCAGGCTCTGAGGTCCGCCGGGAACCACCAGGAGGTCGTAATTGCCGCCGAGGTTCAATCCTTGGTTTAGGAATTCGTGGATGGCCGCCTGGAATCGATGATCGCCGCAGTGGACGGCGAGCACGTCGGTGTCGGTGAGATTCAGCTTGGCGGTCGATTGATAGGTAGTCATGCCAGGGCAGCCACGCAGCAGTGTGCGCTTACGACTTCTCGGGCTTGGCTTTTTCCACGGGCTTCCCGGCTTCCACCACTTTCGCTGCTTCCGTGAGCTTGCCGCCGTTGACGCCCAGTTGCGCGAGGACGGTGGGGAGGTCAAGTCCGAGCGCCTGGAGTTGCTGGAGCAGGCCGAAGACGAGCGCCGGTCCGGTTTGCGCCACGCGCCCAATGCCACCCGTGCTGCCGCCGCCGTTCCCCTGCTCGATGACCACCACCTTGTCGATGTTCCCCAGCGGCGCGGCCACGGCGCCAAAGATTCCGGCGGAAGCTTGCAGCACGCCGGGCAGCCGTTCGAGAATGGTCTGAAGCTTGGCCGCGTCGTTGAACTGCTTCCACGCTTCCGCCTTCTTCAGGATGGCCTGGGCCTCGGCGACGCCCTGCGCCTCGATGGCGCGCGCCTGGGCTAGTCCAATGGCCTCGACTTTCGCCGCCTCGGCGCGGCCCTCAGCCTCGACGGCGGCGGCGCGTCCCAAGCCTTCCTGCTTCAGTTTCTCCTGCTGGGCCTCGGCCAGGGCGATCTGGGCGGACTTGGTGCCCTCGGCTTCGAGGATGGCCGCCTGCTTCGAGGCCTCGGCGCGCAGGATGGCCGCCTGCCGCTCGGCCTCGGCGGGCTTGATCACCGTGGCTTCGAGGTCCTTCTGCTTGCGCTGCACTTCCTGCTCCTGGACGGAGATCTGCTCCTGCGTCCGCATCTTCTCGACGCGCACTTCCTCCACCACCACCTGCTGCCGCGCCTTGGCTTCGGAGAGCGGACCGGCCTGCGCCGCCGTGGCCTTCTGCGTCTCGACCTCGGCCAGGAACTGCGCCTGCTTGATCTGGAAGTCGCGCTGCGCCCCGGCGATGTTGGCGTCGGCGTCGAACTTGGCTCTCTCGCCTTGCTGCATGGCCTCGGCCGACTTGATCTTCGAGTCGCGCGTCGCTTCCGCCTCGCCGATGGTCCCGTCGCGCTTCACTTCCGCCGTCCGCTTCTTGCCCAGCGCGTCGAGATAGCCTTCCTCATCGCTGATTTCCTGCACCGTCAGCACATCGACGCCGATGCCCATGCGCTCGAGGTCCTGCGCCGCTTCCGACGTGAGCTTCTGGGCGAAACTCTGCCGGTCGCTGTTCACCTCTTCCACAGTCAGCGTGCCCAGAATCGCGCGCAAGTGGCCTTCCAGCGTCTGAAAGATCACCCGCTGGATCTGGTCGGGCGGCATACCCAGGAAGCGTTCGGCGGCGGCACGCAGCGACACATCGTCACTCTTGATCTTGACGTTGGCGACCGCCTTGACCGAGATGGGGACGCCCTTGAGCGTATAAGCGCGCTTGATCTCGAGCGGAATGGTGAAGACGTTGAGCGAGAGGTAGTCCACTTGCTCGAGCAGGGGAAAGCGGAAAGTGGCGCCGCCGTTGACAACCCGATAGCCGACGAGCTTGCCGTCCGCCGTCTTGCGCTTGCGCCCACTGAGGACGGCCACGGCGTTGGGCGGCACCTTGAGGTAGTTGCGGCTGAACAGCGCCATAGCGATGATCAGCGACAACACGACCAGGACGACGATGATGGGGATGAAGAACTGTGTCACCATGCTCATGGCTTTCTCCCTCTCTCAATCCGGCCCAATCGTTCGGGCGGTCGCTACTCGGCGCGCGTCACCACTACCGTCTCGCCCAGCACGGCCTCGATCTTCACCGAAGCGTTCGACGGAATCTCGCCGCCGTCCTGTGCCTGCGCGATTTTCTCGACCACGCTTTCGCCGAGCGCGCAACGGATCTGCCCCACCCCGCCCTTGGGGATCGCCACGCTCACCTGCGCCGTGCGTCCGATTAGCTCGCTCACCCTAATGTCGCTCGAGGCCTGCTGGCTGTAAAGAAAACTCGCGAACAAGTAGATAAGACCGCCGAAAATCAGCCCGCCCACCAGGCCGACGGCGGTCGCGACCTCAATCCGATAGCCTAGGTGGATGCCGATGGCGCCGAATCCGCCAAATGCCGTCACAAATACGCTTAACACGCGGGTGCTGAAGAAGCTGACGCCGTGGACATCACCGTGGACGTCTCCGCCGTGCAGGTCGGCGTCATGGCCGGCCAGGTCGCCGTGTCCGAAGAGCTCGCCGAAGGCGAAGCTGGCAAGCAGAAACAGGAATCCGATGGAAGCAATGGCGAGGAAGATCGCGAAGGCCGAAAATCCAGCCGCTAGGAACATGCCACAAGCCTCCCCGCCGCCGAGGGCGCGCTTCCGGCACGCGAGACCCAGTGCATTCGAGAATCCGCCTTTCGGGGGGCTTTACTGTAGAACGCGGGTGGGGCGAAGTCAAGGTAAGAGGCTCCCCGATCGGAACGCGGTCAGCCCACAGGTGGCAGCCGAAGCCGCCTCGATCTCACGTCGAACCACACAGCCTGAATCCGCTTGACAACCCACGCTGCCCGCCGCATCATAACGGCCTTCTGCCAGGAGGAAGGGTTTCCTGCGTCGCAGCACCGAGGGCATCGTTGGGGTCAGGAAAGCGGGCTGCGGGCTGCTCGCCAGGAGATATTCGCGGGACGCGGGAGCGATGGTAGTACGCTCGTAAGCAACTGATTCCATGAAACATCTTTCCAAGGTCGTCTGGTCGGAGGGCATGTACCTGGGCCCGCATCATTTCCAGGCCCAGGGACGCTACTTCGAGGATACCGTCCAGTTCGGCGTCTCGTCCCTGTGGTTTGAACCCTACGGCCTGATCGGCTATCAACTGGATGCCGAGGCGCTGCGCAATGGAACGGTTTCGCTCGTCCACGCGCGCGGCGTATTCCCCGACGGCCTGCCCTTTCACATGCCGGAGAGTGATCCGTTGCCCGCGGCGCGCAACATCGCCGATTTATTCCCACCCACCCACGAGAGTCTTGACGTGATGCTGGCGATCAGTCCCCGGGTCGCGGGTGCGGTGAACTGCGTCATGTCGGAAGCCGAGTCACACGACAGCGTGCGTTTTATCGGCGAGAACCAGTTGCTGCACGACGACAATACCGGCGGCGACGAGAAGCCGGTGCGGCTCGGCCGCAAGAACATCCGCTTGCTGCTCGATACGGAGGAGGCAGGCTCGCTTCTCACGCTGCCCTTGGCGCGCGTCACCCGCGATACCTCCGGCCACTTTATCTACGACGAGCGGTTCATCCCACCTTGTCTCGACATCGCGGCGAGCGAACGCCTTATGATGCTCACCCGCCGCCTCATCGAGATTCTAGAGGAGAAGAGCGCCACGCTGTCGCGCGCCAACCGGACCCGCAGCGGATTCTCAGGCGGCTTCTCCCCGCAGGAAGTCGCGACCTTCTGGTATCTGCACTCGATCAACTCGAGTCTTGCGACGCTGCGCCACCTGTACTACACGAAGCGCGGACATCCGGAGGAATTGTTTGTCGAGTTGCTGCGCTTGGGCGGCGCGCTCTGCACCTTTAAGGTGGATTCGCACCCCAAGGACCTGCCGCTCTACGATCACCGCAAGCTGGACAAGTGCTTTGAAGCGCTCGATGACCACATCCGCACTCACCTCGAAGTGATCTTTCCGCAGAACTGCGTGGCCATCCCCCTGCAGCCGGCGGGGAAGTATCTTTACGCCGGCGAGATCACTGACCAGCGGTGCCTCGACCGTGCGCGCTGGATTCTGGGTATCCACTCGCTGGTGGGCGAAGCGGATCTGATCGCCCGGACGGCACAGCTCGTCAAGGTGTGTTCGAGCCAGTTCGTGCCCGAGCTGGTGAAGCGCGCGCTGCCCGGCCTGACGCTGACGCACCAGCCGGTGCCGCCCTCCGCCGTTTCGCCGCGCGTCGACCATCAGTATTTCGTCATCAATCGCGCCGGCCCCTGCTGGGACCACATCGTCAAGACGCGTCGCGTGGGTATCTACGTGCCGGGCGAGTTGCCTAACCCGGAACTCGAGTTGCTGGTTCTCCTCGAAGGCTGACGGCGAGCCGCGCCGCGTATCCGCTGAGGATTAGGGACGACCCATGGGATCACCACCCTCAAGAAACGTTCAGGCCGAGCCCGCGCCGCGCCGCGCCGACAACCTGGCGCTGGTTTTCCAGGAGCTGTTTACCGTCATCGTGCGGCTGCGCTCCAATCGCCAGGCGGTGGCGGATGCCGAGGCGTTTCGCAACGCCATGCGCGGCGCGCTGAAGCGTGCCGAGCAGGACGCGCTGACCCGTGGATACAACTCTGACGACGTGCGTCTCGCGGCCTTTGCGCTCGTCGCCTTCCTTGATGAGTCCGTGCTCAACTCGCGCAAGCCGGTGTTCGACGACTGGTCGCGCCGGCCCTTGCAGGAGGAGTTGTTTGGCGGGCACATGGCGGGCGAGGTCTTCTTCCAGACGCTCGAACGCCTGCTCGCCCGCCGCGATTCCCGCGAACTCGCCGACCTCCTGGAAGTCTTTGAGCTCTGCCTGCTGCTCGGCTTCAAGGGCCGGTACAGTATCTCCGGACCCGAGGCGCTGCGCGGCATCCGCGACGCAGTGGCGGAGAAGATTGGGCGCGTCCGCGGACCCTTGGGACGACTGTCACCCAGTTGGGCGCCGGATCCGGTGGCGCCGCGTTACACGGATCCCTGGATCCGCCGGCTGCTGTTCGCGGGACTTGCGTGCTTGGTGCTGGCGGTGGTGCTCTTTGTCGGTTTCAAGTTCTCGCTCAGTTCGGGGATTTCCGAGCTGCGCCAGATATCGATGCAGGTGGGCCGCTAGTATCGCGTAGCTCAGATGAGGTGGCGCTGGAGCGCCTGCGAAAGGGCACGCCTTCAGGCGTGCCGAAAGGCGCTGAGAAGTGGAGTGCGGCTTGAGCCGCTGAAGGATCGAGGGTCAGCGAGTGAGAGATTGGGAAAATTGGGCAGCGGGTGCGGCGCTGATCATTTGCCTGCTGATCGCGTGGTTCGCGCCCATCTTCCTGCACCTGACGGGCGCCAACCTGTGGATTCTGCGCGGCGGGCTGGGACTGGTGGCGGTCGCCGGCGTGGGTGCGCTGTGGTGGTGGTTGCACTCGAAGCGCTCCGCCAAGCTGCCCACCGCGATGCCGGCGGCGCCGGCGGCGCCGGCGATACCGGGAATTCAAGCGCCTGCGATGCCGGCGGCAGCCGGAGCAGCCGTCGCCATGGGTGGAGCGGCTTTCGGCGGTGCTGCAGGGGGAACGGGAAGTCCGCAGGACATCGACGTGCTCATGCGCGAGGCCGAGCGCCGGCTGAAGTCCTCGCAGAAGGTCCACGGCGCGACGATCAGCAGTCTCCCCGCAGTTTTCCTGGTGGGTGAAGCGGGGGCGGGGAAGACCTCGGTTGTCCTCAACTCCGGCCTCGATCCCGAACTGCTCGCGGGGCAAGTGTCGCAGGACGGAGCCATCGCGCCAACCCGCGCCTTGAACGCCTGGTTCGCACGTCAGGCCGTCTTCATCGAGGCGGGCAGCGCCCTGCTCGGCCAGCCCAGCGTCTGGACGCGGTTGGTGAAGCGCTTGAAACCGGGCGCCTCGATTCTGACCAAGGGAGGACAGGCGCCGCGCGCCGTGGTGGTCTGTGTCGACTGTGAGGCGCTCGCGAAGCCCGGCGGCGCTGAGGCCGTGATGAACACGGCGCGCATCCTCCAGCCGCGGCTGCGCGAATTCGCCGAGCGCCTGGGGATCAACCTGCCGGTTTACGTGCTGTTCTCGAAGCTCGACCGCGTCGCGTTCTTCACCCAGTACGTCGACAACCTGAGCCATCAGGAAGCGACGGACGTCCTCGGAGTCACGCTGCCCATCCGGCCCCAGGACAACGTGGGCGTCTACGCCGAGCAGGAGACCAAGCGGTTGTCGGGCGCCTTCGACGAACTTTTCTACTCGCTGAGCGACCGCCGGCTGATGTACCTGCCGCGCGAACACGGCGAAGAAAAGTTGCCGGCGATCTACGAATTCCCGCGCGAATTCCGCAAGCTGCGGAATTCCATCGTGCAGTTTCTGGTGGACCTCTGCCGTCCCAGCCAGTTGCGTACGGGCCCGTTTCTGCGCGGATTCTATTTCACCGGGCAGCGCACCGTGGTGGTGGATCGCGCCGTCCAGCAGCCGCAGGCCGCAGGATTCGGCGGCGCTCCCGGGGCGACGCGCTCCTTCAACGTCGGCGAGGCGCAAGGCGGCGCAGCCCTTTCCGGGGACGCCAATGCCACGTTCGTCTTCGACGCGAGGCGCTCCGCGGCGAGCGCGCCCGACGCGCTACGTCCTATCGTCCAGCCTCGCCAGGTCCAGGAGCCCGTCTACCTGAGCCACCTCTTCAGCGATGTGGTGCTTCAGGATCGCGCCGCGATGGGCACGAGCGGCGCAAGCACCAAGTCCAGCTTCTGGCGGCGCCTGCTGCTGGCGACGGCGATCGTGGTGCTTCTCGTCGCCAGCATCGGATTCCTGGTGTCGTACTTGGGCAATCGCGAGCTCGAAGTTCAGGTGGCCAAGGCGGCGCAAGGACTCGCGCCGTATCCCCAACTGACCGGCGCGCAAGTGCCCACCTTTGACGCGCTCCAGCGCCTGGATGGCTTGCGGCAGACGCTGGTCACGCTGCGCGAGTCACCTCCCTGGCATCTGCGCTGGGGACTCTACATCGGCGACGACCTTTACGCCGCGGCCTCCCAGATCTACTTCGCGAGCTTCCGCAAGCTGCTTTTCGCCCAGACGCAAGGCGCGCTGGTCGATTCGCTGCGCCGCCTGCCGGCCACTCCCGGCCCGCAGGATGATTACAAGTCCGCTTACGACGCGCTGAAGGCGTATCTCATCACCACCTCCAATCATGACAAGAGCACGCGCGAATTCCTCACGCCCGTGCTGCTTGCCACCTGGTCGACGGGACGCGACGCGGGTGAGGACCGGCGGGATCTGGCGCGCCGCCAGTTCGACTACTACAGCGAGGCGCTGGTCGAGGCGAATCCCTATTCCTCCACGAACGACGCGCGCACTGTCGCTCAAGCCCGTGCGTATCTCTCGCACTTCGCGGGCACGGAGCGCGTCTATCAGTCGATGCTGGCTGCCGCCTCCGTCAAGAACAAGCCCATCAACTTCAATCGTGACTTCCCCGGCTCGGCCGACGTGGTCATCAACCACGTCGATGTGGCAGGCGCCTTCACCAAGGGCGGCTGGACGTTCATGCAAGACGCGATCAAGCATCCCGAGCGATTCTTCAGCGGCGAGGAATGGGTGCTGGGACCGCAGGTGTCCGCGAACGTGCCGGATCCTGCGATGCTCTCGCAGACGCTGCGCACGCGCTATCAGGACGACTTCGTGAAGCAGTGGCGTGCCTACTTGAACGGCACCACCGTCGTCCGCTACCAGGGCCTCCCTGACGCCGCGCGCAAGCTCACCAAGCTCTCGGGCAATCCTTCGGCGCTGCTCCAGGCGGTTTGTGTCGCGGCGACCAACACCGCCGTCGACTCGCCCGACGTAGCGCTGATTTTCCAGCCGGCGCAGTTCGTCACGCCGCCGCCCTGCCAGGAACAGCTCATCGGTCCGGGCAACAAGCCTTACATGGACGGCCTGGTGGCGCTCGAGAGCTGCATCGAGCAGATCGGGACCGCGGCGCCGGCCCAGAAAGATCAAGCGAAGGCGCAATGCGGCCAGGTGGCGGGTAACGCCAAGGTGGCGACGCGCCAGGTGGCGCAGGGGTTCAAAATTGACCAACAGCAGCGCATCGACGCGGTCGTGCAGCGGATCATGCTCGATCCCATCACCACGGTCGAAGGTTCCCTGATGCCGTCGGGGCCGGCGGGCGCGGGTTCGGTGTGCGCGGCACTCAACGGCCTGGCGCAGAAGGCGCCCTTCCGCTTGAACGCGCCCGAGCAGGCGAGCCTTCAGGACATCGAGAACATCTTCCATCCCGGCACCGGGATGTTGTCTTCGTTCTACTCGCAGAACCTCACGAACTTCGTGACCCTTCAAGGCGCGGACTACGTGGCGAGCCCCGCGAGTCCCGTGAAGCTGAATCCCGCTTTCCTGAGCTTCTTCAACCGCGCCATGGCGCTCCAGCACGCGCTCTACCCGGCCACTCCGCCGCAGCTCCAGTTCCACTATTCGCTGCGGCCGCGCCCGACTCCCGGCGGCCCGTCGTTTACGCTGACGCTCGACGGCCAGACGCTGAAGTACACGGGTGGGACGACGGTGCAGCCGACGCAGTTTGTGTGGCCGGGCACGACGCAGGGCGCGAACTTGAGCGTGGTCATCGGCGGCGCCGAGGTGACCTTCGCGTCCTACCAGGGTCCGATGAGCGCCTTCCAGTTCTTCGCCAATTCGAAGTGGGCGAGGTCCGGACAGGCCTACAGCGTGGAGTGGTCGGTGCTCGGCTCGTCGGGTCAACTCGCGCAAGTCAACGGCAAACCCCTCATCATCACTTTCGATCTCGACACCAAGGGCGCTGACCCGATTTTCCGCCCTGGCTACTTTGCGAGCCTCGGCTGCGTCTCGAAGGTGTCCCAATAATCCGAACGCTCGGAGCGAGCCTCGTGATGCCGGCGTGGCGGATCGTCGACGGAAAGCCGCAGCTCCCGCGATAACCTTCTTCTTACACGAAATCCACGGCAACGTGGCTTTACGCTTCTGCATCAGAAGGGGAGACCACAAACAGTACGGGGAAAAGCGTCACGGGCACGGGTCGATTGTCTTGCTCAGCGTCGGGCGAGACTGACTCAATCGTTGGGTAGACATCCATTCTCACGAGGAGGTTCCATGCGACGGAGAATTCTCTATCTCATGCTCGGCGCCGCGTTGACCGTTTCGTTGGTCATCTGCGGCCTCGCGGTCAACGTTCACCAGACCATCATCCCCAACCTTCCGGCCTCGCCAACCTTTTCGACCTCGGCGGTTCCCGCGAACGGCGATCAGAACCCCTACGGCGTGGCTTTCGTTCCCCAGGGTTTCCCAACCGGGCCGCTCAATCCCGGCGACATTGTGGTTTCTAACTTCAACGATGGTGCGAACCAGCAAGGGACGGGATCGACCGTCGTCTCGATCTCGCCAAACGGAACTCAGTCACTCTTCTTCACTGCGGCGACACAGCTTGGTTTCACGACAGCGCTGGGCGTGCTCCGCCGGGGATTCATTCTGGTTGGAAGCGTACCCACGAATACCAGTGGCGCCGTCGTGCCGCCCGGATCGCTCGTCATCCTCGATCACAACGGCCTCATGGTCGGGAATCTGGTGAGCAGTCAATTGCTCGACGGACCCTGGGATCTCACGGTCAACGACCAGGGCGAGCAGGCGCAGGTCTTTGTCTCAAACGTGCTGAGCGGGACGGTGACGCGGCTTGACCTGAAGATTCCGAACTCCGGAGCCGGCGTCATCGTGCGGGGCATGACCCAGATCGCCTCGGGTTACGGTTTCCGCACTGACCCCGCGGCGCTGGTGGTCGGGCCGACGGGAGTCGCCTTCGACGCCGCACACAACATCCTGTATGTCGCGTCGACCGACGACAACGCCATCTATGCCATCCCGAACGCCGCCACACGCACCACCGACGCCGGAAAGGGATCGGTTGTTTACCAGGATAACGTTCACCTGCACGGGCCTTTGGCGATGGCCCTCGCGCCCAACGGCGACCTCATCGCGTCGCAAGGGGATGCGGTGAATGCCGACTCCAGCCAGCCGAGCGAGATCGTGGAATTCACTCCCACGGGCCACTTCGTCGGCCAATTCTCGATCGACCCGGCTGCCGGATCGGCCTTCGGCCTGGCGGTCGGACTTACGCCGAAGGGCATCATCTTCGCGGCCGTCAATGACGATTCGGCCGTGAACGCCCTCGACGTATGGGACTTGATGTAACGTGGCGGTCGGACGCGGTGGAGTCCGACGCGACTAGTGTTGCGTCACTGAAATAGGTGAGACGCGCCTAGGTGCTGTAGCGCCGCTCTATGAGCGGCGAAATGCTCAAAAGGCAAGGCCCGCCGGTCACAGACCGGCGCTACAGCGGACCTGCCCATGTGTCACCCTTTTGCGAAACGCGACACTAGGTGCTGTAGCGGACCCGCCCGCGTGTCTGTGTACGGGCGCTGGCCCGCGCCAGGGCGGTAGTTCTGCTGCGAGCTCTTACTGGCCGCCGGCGGAGATTGTTTCGAGCGTCCTCCGCAAGTCGCCGAGTGGAAGCGTCGCGTTGCCGAAGCGTAAGGCGTTGTAAAGGCGCGTGAACTCCTGCGCGTCTGCGGCCCACGGCAATCCTGTGAGGCGACGCGCGAAAGCCTGCGGCGTCTCGGACGCGGACTTGCGGAATCCCTTACGCCGCACGACCGCCAGGAACTGACCGTACGCAAGCGTTGCGTCCTGGTGTCCGGCGGCATCCGAGCGCGCCTGAAACCGCCATCGCCACAAGAACCGCAATTCGTCGAGCGAGAGGCTGCCCTCGAGAAACATCAGCGCCGTCATGAAGGTGAGCGTGATGACGAACACCAACAGCTTATGCGAAACCAGGCGGGATTCGACCCCGGCCGCGAAGCGCGCGCCCTCGCTCGTGAGCCGGTCAAAGCGGCTGGACATCGTGTGGTGCCAGCTCCGGGAGTCACGCTCGAGCTGGCCGGCAAGCTGGGCTTGGTGCGCGAAATCGTAGTTAATCACCCACTCGTTCCAGAAAAGGCTCAGAGCGTCGAGGTAGTCGTCGAAGAGTCCTTCGGATGACAGAGCGTTGGGGTCGGCGGGAGTGGGATCGAACGGGATCCAGCCGTAAGCCGGGAAGTAAGCTTCGACCCAGGTGTGAGCGTCGCGCGCCCGGACCACGAAGTCGCCGCCCACGCGGTTATAGGTGCCGGTCTGAAACCCGTTCACGAGGCGCGAAGGAATCTCGAGGGTGCGCAGCATCAGCGCCATCGCCGCCGCGAAGTATTCGCAGTACCCCTGTTTTGACTCGAAGAGGAAGCTCGGGACGGGATCCTCGGCGCGTATTCCCGCCGGATCCAGTGTGTAGGTGAAATTGTGCCGCAGGTAGTTTTCCAGGGCCAGGGCGCGGTCGTAGTTGTCGGCGGCATGGGCGGTAATCGAGCGTGCCAGAGCGGCGATGCGCGGATCGAGTTGCGGAAGTTCAAGATAGAGCTCACGGACTTCGCGGGGATAATCGGTGCTCGCGCCCCGGAGGTCCGCGGGCGCCGGAAGCCCGGTCGCCGAGACCACTTCGTAGTTGAGCGGCATGGCCGGCCGGAACCCGTGCAGAGAACCCGTCTGGTCGACCGCCACAAAGCGCAACGGCCCCGTCAACTCACGCGGCGTTGCCGCCGCGAACAACACGTCCGTGGCCACCGGCGAGAGAAACACACGATAGCGCAGCAGGCGCTGCGGGCGGCGCTGCCATCCCTCCGCGGGCGGAATCGCGAAATGCTCGGGCGCGACCGGGGAGAGCTGAAAAATCGCGACGCTGCCGGTGTACCAGTGCCGCCCGTCGAAGTGGGTCAAGCCCAGGCCGCGCCATTTGATCCCCTCGAACTGGCGCGGATTTCCTTCCACCATAACGCGCATGACCACCACGCTCGAGCGCTTCACCCGTCCGATGTCACCCAGGTTCACCTGGTCAGAAAACCCAGTGAGATTCTGCGGCTCCATCCCCAGTCCTGACAGATACCCGGTGCGATAGCGGGGAATTACGAAAAAGAGCACGGTGGCCATCACGGCGATCCCGAGCGCCAGGCTGAGTGTGGTCAGAGCGAGCGCCCGCTCGAACGCGCCACGACGGGTGCGGACCCCGAGTTTCACCCCCGTCGTGGCGACTCCGCGGCGTGGTCGCGCCGCGGACGCGGAGGGCTGTCGAGCGGCTTCGCCTGATCGCTTCACCTCGTAGCTGATGAACGTGGAGGTCGCGAACAACACATAGAGCGCAAGCCCTGCGAGGTAATTCGTACTGACCGTCAGAATCGCACCCGCGAGCATCATGAGGAACGATAGCGCCGCCAGGTACGCGTAGTCGCGATAGGTGCGCGCCGAAAACACTTTGACCACCGTGGTGAAGAGAACCAGGTGGATGGTGGCCGTCAGCATGCGGTCGACGAAGCCCGAGCCGGAAGAGAAGACAAACACCTCCAGCAGGTAGACGGCGATATAGGCGACGGCCAGCCGGTTCACGGCGCGCGGCGAGAGTAGCCAGTCAGCGTCGCGCGCGTAGCTCCATAGTTTCGCGCCGAGGGCGAGCGCCAGCACCAGGACCGACACGGAGTCGAGCTTGCGCGTGGCTGCCAGCGTCACGAACGCCGTTGTGAGCGTCAGCAGCAGCGACACTTCGAAGTAGCGTTGTACGCTGATGCTCGATGGTGGGATGGGACGTCGGTCGCTTACCGGCGGCGTCATGAGGGAGCGTCCTCGATATGAATCACGTCAGTCTGGCTGCGCTGTTTAGAGCTGATCGATCTTGGCGGCCATGATGAAATCGCTCTCCGTCAAGCCGTCGATCTTATGCGTCCACAGCGTGACTTCGGCTTTTCCCCACGCGAGCAGGATGTCAGGGTGATGGCCCTGCTCCTCGGCGAGTGCTCCCGCGCGGTTCACGAAGTCGAGCGCCTGGCGGAAGTCAGGGAACTTGAAGGTCCGATGCAAATGATGCTCGTTGACCACGTCCCAGTCAGGCACTTGCTTCCGCAGCGCGTCGAGTTCGGCGCCTCGCAGGGGCGGCACGCCGCCGCGGCAGGGTACGCAGGTCTTGGCAGCCAGTTCGCTCATCGCTTACTCCTCATCGGCGTTGGTTTCAGGCTTCTTGAATATCATAACAGGCATTCTTGTGGCAGATGAGCGAACCCGCGGCGAAAGCGGACTGGATTGTGGCGAATTGCGACGCACCGAAGGAAAGATCTCGCGCCGGCGTGCGGAATAGTGCGCGCAACTCTTTGATCCTGTGAGGACGAAATAACACGTCTCAGCCGTCTCATGATTCTCATTTGTCTCACCGTTGGCTGATAAGCTGGGACCATGTTCACCTTGAGTTTCCCCGCAAGAGTCAACCGTCGCCTGGCCGGGACGCGCTTTTACTTCCTGGCGCTCCTCGTGATCTCCTGCCGCCTGGCGTTCGCCGCCTGCGACGTCAAGGCGCAAGGCGCGCGCGGCGACGATACTGCGGACGACACAGCCGTGATCCAGAGCTGTCTCGACTCGCTGCCCGCGGCCGGCGGCACCGTACACTTCCCGGCGGGCACCTATCGCACGACCGCGACCCTGGTGGTCAGGACGCCGGGCGTGATCTTTGCGGGCGAGGGCCGTCATCCGATGGCCTCGTCGGCGCGGCCGGCGACGTGTCTCGACTACCAGGGCGCCGCGGGCGACGCGCTACTCGTACTCGCCCCGGGCTTTGCGATGCGTGACATGGGGATTCGCTACCCGACCACCACGGGCGCGGCGGTTGATTCGCGCGGCGGATACCTGCTGCTTCGCGACGTGAAGCTCGTGAGCACGCTCGGACCCGCGGCCGACCTGAGCGTCGGCGTCCTCTCGACGCTCGGCTCGAACGTTCGCATCGAGGACAGCCACATCAGCGGATTCGCGCTCGCGGTCGACCTCGAAGGCGCCAACGCCGAGTCGGCCCTCGTCTACACCCACGTGCAGGGGAACGGCATCGGACTGCGCACCGGCGACGGCACCGCGCCCTCCATGGCGCTCGTCAGCGTGCGCGACTCGGATTTCGAGTCCAACGTTCTTGCTAATTTCGAGTTGACCGAGGGTGCGCCGGTGAATATCGAGGACAACTACGTGGAGGTGAATGGCCCGGCGGTCGCCAACCTGCGTGCCGGCAAGGTGGATCCCATGGGCGAGCCTATTGGACTAGGCTCTGGCGGAGCCACCCAGGCCTTCCAGGGGACGCTGGCGCATCCCCCCGTCGAGCCCGGCTCGTTCCTGATTCTGGCGGGCGGCGCGGGCGGCTGGGACGACGGCTCGGGCGCGGTCACGGGCGCGGGCGTCACGGGATCCATCGACTACGCGGGCGGCGCTTACGCCGTGACTTTCACGCCCGGCGCGGCCTCAGGCGTCGCGGTCATCGCCAATTACCGCAGCAGCGGATTCTTCACCGCCGTCCACAACCTGAACTTCCGCGGCAACTACGTGCAGTGCGGCGGCAATACCCAGCCCGACCTCGTGCTGCACAACGTCCACGGCGCCGTGATCGAAGCGAACGCCTTCGCCAATTGTCCCTCGAATCCCCTCGCCATTTCCGACGCCACCCACGCGAGCGGCGTCACATTCATCCACAATACTTTTCAGTGATATCGTCGCGTCCGGTAGCGGACGGTCGAAGCCTGCGGTGGACAGGAGTAGCCACGGCACGATTTCGGTGCCTTGGGTTCTTCCGGCCCGTGCGTCCAGACGTGTACGGCTTCTTCTCAATCACCAATGACGAGAGTGTACCGCGAGTCCTGTCCCGCGGACTTGCGGCACTTCAAAGAGCCGACAAATCTGGAACTCAAAAGAAATCGTAAGATATCGCTTGACACAGATAGAGAATGCCGGTTATTATTCCCTTGTAGGGAACACATACTATGTTCCCTAAGCGGGATCATAGGTGCCGGGCCTTGATAGTTGTGGGCCGTAAAGTTCTTGCCGAATTCGCCCAACAGCATGCGGATGTCAGGTCGCAGCTTCAGGCTTGGCTCGCGGAGGCCGAGGAGTCTGAGTGGGAGTCGCCCAGTGACGTAAAACGGCGCTATCCGACAGCGAGCGTGCTCGCCGACAATCGCGTCGTGTTCAACCTGAAGGGCAACAAATACCGGTTGCTTGTCAGGATCGGCTACCAGGCGCAGGTCCTGGTTGTAGAGAGACTCGGCACGCACGCGGAATACTCAAAGTGGGAGCTTTGAGGAGGAAGACGTGGTCAAAGTAATCAAAACGCCCGCCGAACACCAAGCAGCATTGGCCCAGATCGGTAGCCTGCTCAACCGCAATCCAGCACCGGGCACGCGTGAAGCCGATGAACTTGAGGCGCTCGCGCTTTTGGTGCAGGACTATGAAGCGAAGAAGTTTGACATTGGTCTTCCCGATCCGATTGAAGCCATAAAATTCAGGATGGAGCAGCAGAATCTGTCGCAAAGAGACCTTGTGCCGTTGATCGGCAGCCGAAGCAAAGTCTCCGAGGTCCTGTCGCGTCGGCGCCCTCTCACGCTTTCAATGATGCGAGCGCTTCATTCCGGTTTGGGAATTCCGGCAAAGGTTCTGCTTCGAGAGGGCGCACACACTGACCCGGAGGAACCACAAATCCAGTGGGAGAAGTTTCCCTTGCGGGAGATGGTGAGGCGGGGCTGGATTCAGGAGAAGATCGGCGATTACCACTGGCAAGCCGCGGATGTACTTCGCCGTTTCTTTGGACAGTTGGGCCCTTCCCAGACCGTGGTCGCCCTCTATCGGCAGAGCCGTCATGTGCGTTCCGCCCGGCAACTGGACCCTTACGCTCTCACCGCGTGGACGGCGCGCGTCGTGATGCTGGCGTCCAAGAAGACCTGCGGAGTGTATAGGAAAGGGACCGTTGACGCTGAATTCATGAAAGGAGTAGTAAGGCTCAGTGTTTTCGACGAGGGACCCCGCCTTGCCGGGGAATTCTTGGAAAAGTACGGGATTCGGCTAGTGGTTGAGCCGCACCTTTCCGGCACATTCCTCGACGGCGCGGCGCTTTGCGCTACGGACGGCGGCCCAGTCGTCGCTCTGACCCTGCGGTACGACCGGCTTGATAACTTCTGGTTTTCCTTAATGCACGAACTTGCTCACGTGGCGCGGCACCTGGAACATGATGGGGCACCTTTTTATGACGACCTGGACGTTGGCGCAGAGGACGACCCGAGGGAGAAACAAGCTGACAGCATTGCCGGCGAGGCGCTGATCCCCGATGCAGCGTGGAGAGAAAGCCCTGTCAGCGATTGGCCGGCGCCCGAGGCAGTTCGTGAACTCGCCGGGCGTCTACGCATTCATCCCGCGATTGTGGCTGGCAGGTATCGCCATGAGCACCGCTCATATCGAATCCTGAATCAATTCGTCGGCCACGGACAGGTGCGTCGCCTGTTTGCGGATGTGAAATGGGACTAGGAGAGACCATGTTTGACCATAAGCATTATGTGCCGATCTTACGCTGGAAACGTGGGGAATGGGTTGCGCTGCGCCATTTGGCGGAAGACGTCCGGGCCTCGTTGACGCCACTCATAGAGATCACGCCGAGGAGCTTTATGCCTGGGCGGAATGGGGTCGCCCCCACCACATCGGATGCACTCTCCAGAATAGCTTGCGATCTCGCCTCAAACTGGGGGCAACGGCGAGCTTTCGTTGACCTGTGGCACCTACCCGACGGCCTCCGCGTTGGAAGTGGCCTCCCAGCCCTGTTGTATCTTGAGGAAGAGGCACGGCGACGAGGTGTCGCGCTGACGCCAGTAACTGGGCTCGGCAGGGCTGCCGAATATCAGGCGGCAGTGGCATCGGTAGTGACCGCAGGACAGTCTGGAGTGTGCATCAGGCTTGTCAGAAATGACCTCACCCGCCCCTCGCTGACGCCCGATCTCGACGCGCTCTTATCACAACTCGGCGCCGAGCAGGCCCAGGCTGACCTGATCGTTGACCTCCAGTTTGTCGGTGACTCGATTCCAGATTGGAATCGAGTCTTGCGCTCGGTGCCATACCGGCAGCGCTGGAGGACTCTCACGGTCGCGGCCGGTACGTTTCCGCTCGATCTGACAAGGTTCAGTGTGGGCGCTCACCTTTTGCGCCGTTCGGATTGGTTAGCGTGGTTTCATCTGGCTCGTACCGCAAGCGCATCTGAAAGACGGCCTACGTTTGCAGACTATGCTATTCAGCATGGCGCCTACCGGGAGCCTCCGGAACGGGCGAACGTCAGCGCCAGTATACGCTACACGTCGCACGAGAACTGGCTGATCATGCGGGGCAGGGCCCTTCGCAGTGACAACGGGCCAGGCAGTAAGCAATATCACGCCGAAGCGAAAGTACTTTGTAGCAGACAAGAGTTCTCAGGCGAAGACTTCAGCTACGGCGATGCTTACATCCATGAAAGATCCGTCCGCCGTGAGCCCAGTGGGAGTCCCGAGACTTTGCTGCGAGCGGGGTTCAACCACCACCTGACGTTCGTCGTTCGTCAGATCGCCAATCTTTTCGGGACCTGAGCCGGTCGCGGACATAGGCGCGTAAACTATCAATGTGCGCGATTTCCGCGAGACGCAAATAGAGGAGTCGGCGTGGTTTGGACCGGACCCCGTCGGCAGCTCGTAGGTTCTCAAGGAAGGCAAGCGCCTCTTCGCGCCATAGGAGCTTTGCAATAGCTAGCCTGTCGGGCGCAGGATTTGCTAAAGGTTGGCGCACTTCAACGAGGCGTATTCTGCCGCGCCGGTCGCCTTTAGCGACCCGAATGCCCCACCACTGTGGCGCGGTCTGCAAGGCCTGGTCGGCATGCCGTTGTCCTGCGACCAGAGTGACAAAGTCCAGGACCTTGTTATAGGTGTCAGCCTGTCCGGCGAGCCGCCTGAACGTGTCGCGGTCGCTCTTTATTTCGTAACCGTGCAGGCTGCCATTCACGACAACGATATCAATCCTGCTTTGTCCGTGACGCAGCCCTACCTCATCAAGAATTATGGTGTCCGGGTCGTTCGAGTAAAGCGAAAGCAGATACCGCCTAAGTCGTCTCCGGATCTGTTGGTCGTTCGTTGCAAGGCGGGTGCACGCGTGCGCGCCATCGGAATACGCCGAGGAAGGACTCGGGTTTTCGCACATCACCATTGACCTCCGGTGTAGGTCTGTGATGCGAATATCCCTTTTCCTGTTTCCGTGATCCCCTGGCGCAGGCGCAAGAACGATTCTAGTCGAGTTCGGGTCCATTTGGAAGAGAGAGTATTTCCGCAAGCACAGCAAGTAGCGCAGAGGTACGCGTCGTTGGCGTTCCTCTGCGGCTTTCCCTGAGGATCACACGTGTCTCAAATGGGTGTACGCTCATCGGTGGGCAGCAACACGCGGTGGATGGCTAATCCGCGGTCGGTGACGAGTGACGAGCGTTACGGCTTAAGACAAAGCTTCCCAGTTCAGTGCGAGATTCCTCGTCGCTCCGCTCCTCGGAATGACACGCGCGGCTGGGGCCGGCGCGACAGCGCCAACGGGGCGAGCTAACACAGCCCAGCCTACGATGCCGAGGGACGGCTGGCCACGATGAGTGGTATGGGCTTGAGCTTCAGCGCCGTCTACTACGCCGACGGGACGGAGGCGGAAGGGGCGTCGAACAATGGCTGGACTCAGGACTACGTCTACGATGCCTACGACCCGGGAGGGCAGTACGTGCTGGAGCCGTGGGGTAACGTGAGCGGCGGGTATAATGCCTTTGAGCTGGTGGGGCTGGGCGGCCGGCACATCGCCTTGTACAACGAAAACAACCCGCGCGGCACGTTCTATATGCATCCCAATGCCCTGGGATCGGACTCCAATTGGACGGACTCGCACGGCCAAACGACGGGGGAGGAGATTTACGATCCCTGGGGGCACAAACTGGTGTCTGGGGGATATGTCGACCGGTTTGCGGGAATGAGCCATCGCGACCAGACGGGGTTCGACGTCACGCCGAACCGCGACTACAGTTCCATGGTCGACCGTTGGATGACCCCCGACCCCGCGGGGAAGCGGGCCGCCCGCCTCGACGACCCGCAGACCTGGAATATGTATGTCTACGCGCGGAATAACCCCACGACGCTGACCGACCCGACGGGCCTAAAGATCGACTCCTCGGAATGCGATGCGAACAAACAGTGCGCCAAATGGAAAGCAAGCTACCTGAAGCACAAAAAGGCTCGGGAACAATGGAATGCGCTAGACAAGAACGACAAGCTGCTCGTTAAGCTGAAATGGGATCCAAAGTCCAGCAAGTCTGTGACTGGCGATTACAATTGGAACGACGCTGGGACGCTGACCGGCGTAACCGTGACGCTGGCGGCAAAAACAGGACATACTGACAATCCGATGAACAGCAGCGAAGGGTATGTCTTCGGTTCCACGATCAAGACTGACCCCCTCAGGCAGGCCTATGTAATCGCACACGAATTTGGGCATGTGGAACAAGCCCAGGAGCCAGGGATCAACGTCTTGTATAACTGGATGAGCCAGCAGGGGATGCGACTCTCGCAGGCTGAGCAAGAATACGGCCCTCAGGGATACTCCAAGCTGGATTGGACCGGACCGCTTGAGCGGACGTTAGGCGCACTCGACTTGACCCTTGAGCAGGGTGCTGACGCACGCGGCAAAGAAGTCGTGACAGAGGACTGGAGTGCACCCCAAGATTGAGACACGGAAAATAGGGACACTTTGCAGCGAAGGGAGGTGTCCCTTGAAGGGCAAAAGCAAGCGAGAACGTCGTACGGAGGAGTTCAAAAAGAGGGCGGTCCAGCGAATGTTAGCCG